>F42_Fallow_Deer__coassemble_326_pt1 | contig 40668 bp, 30 predicted proteins | sample F42_Fallow_Deer__metabat2_low_PE_003 | metagenome-assembled genome bin F42_Fallow_Deer
CAATCCAGAATTTGGTTATCTCACTTGCCTGATTTTCATATTCAATCCTGAGCCCTTTACCCCCGTGTATTGATATGAAAATGTCATGACAAGCTTTCCTCATTTTGCACATATCCTCGCATATATTCATCCTAATAACCCTCAAATCTGACCTTGGCACAGACAACTCTCCACATAACTCCTTAATTAGAATTATAACACGATACCATTAGTTACACAATTGCTGTTTATTAGTAAAAAAAGCAATTCCAAGCTACGCTTCCGTAGCTTGGAATTGCCTTTCCCACATCTATCCAAAGCTCTTAACCCAATTCACCAAGGACCCCTGGTGGGTATTTTCTCTGACCGTTCCCAGCATATAATCCGTTACCGGACCGTTCTTTCTCATTTTCTCGAGAATCGCTTCTTGGAGCTCTTCCACAGACATATCTTCGCATTGCTTGTTCCAATCTACGATGATTTTCTCTTCTTCTGTGATTTCATTCTTTACCGGCTCCTGTTCAGCTGTTTTCACAGACTCTACCTCTTTCGGTATATCTACCGGTACCTCCGATTCTACCTTTTCCGGAGTATCTACCGGCTCCTGATTTTCTATTACCTCCGATGCTTCTACCGTTTCCGGAGATTCAGCCGTTTCCCGGAATTCTACCGTATTCGACGTTTTTTCGATTTCCACCATTTCAATCGGCGCAAAGCTTTCTCCACAGATTTCTGCCGGAATCCAGATTTCGCCGGAGTTCGCAGGTACTCTCACTCGGATACGGCCACCGTTTGCATCTACTCGTTCCCCTGACAATGCGCCTACATACGCTACGGAAGAGCCGCATACAAGGTCCATATAAGCTTCATTGTCCCCACTGTTGACTGTTGTGATTACGGACTTACCATCAAGTGTTCTCGCATATGCATAACAGGTATTCTGCAGCTCCAATTGTTGAAAATCACCGTAGCAAAGAGCCGGTGTATTCTGGCGTATCTTACCCAATGCAGCGATTAATTTTGTACAGGGATTGGTCTCAACCGCATTCTTATAATCCTCATAATTAAGTGCAGGTCTTAAAGAATCATCCGAAAACTGTTCTTTTCTTCCTTCAATACCGAACTCCGAGCCATAATAAATAGAGGGCACTCCCGGTAATGTGTAAAGCATAACGTGGACCGGAAGGAAATGTGCTTTATTACGTAGCTTTGTATAAATACGCTCCACATCATGATTATCCACAAAGCTGTAAAGCTTCAGATTGCTTCCTACCATATCGTTTACGTATTTGACTGTGTGTGCAATCTCAAAATAATTGTGGTCATTGTGACCGGAGTACAATGCTTTATGAAGCATATAATTTGTTACGGAATGAAGGGTTCCATCATTTGCCCAACGGGAGTAATTACCATGGATAACCTCCCCCATCAGCCAGAAGTCCGCTTTCACCTCATTTGCCACATGACGAAGTGCTTTCATATAATCAAAATCCAGTACATCCGCCGCATCTAGGCGGATTCCATCGATATCGAACTCACTTACCCAGAAACGGATTACATCGCAGATGTACTCTTTGACTGCCTGATTGTGCTGATTTAACTTTACAAGTAAGTCATATCCTCCCCAGTTTTCGTAGGAAAAACCGTCATTGTAAGAATTGTTCCCTCCGAAGTTCACATTGCAGTACCAGTCTCTGTACTGTGAATTCTCTCTATACTTTATAATGTCCTGAAATGCAAAAAAATCGCGGCCTGTATGATTAAACACTCCATCCAAAATAACTCTGATTCCCCGCTTATGACACTCCTCCACAAACGCCTTCAAATCCTCGTTTGTTCCAAGTCTACTGTCCAATTTCTTATAATCTGTCGTTTCGTAACCATGTCCCACAGATTCGAAAAGCGGACCAATGTAAATCGCGTTACACCCAATCTCCTTAATATGGGATATCCAAGGAAGTAATGTATTTAACCGATGCACCGGTTCTCCATAAGAGTTCTGTTTGGGTGCCCCTGTCAGCCCCAATGGATATATATGATAAAATACGGCCTCCTCATACCACGCCATGTTTTCTTCCTCCCAGATTCATAATACTTTTATCCTATTTTAAGACATTGGAAATACACTGTCAATCTGCCAGGTATTTCATTTCAAGTCCCCACTATCGCCAAGCAGGTATTACCAGTTCCCTTCCCAATCTATATAATAGCCTACTTCCAAACCATCCACATAAAACATCATAGAATCTGTTAGATAATAATCTCCATAAATATCATAAATACAAAATTCATATAGATAATCTCCGCCCCTCAGGATACTATAATTAAGGTTTGTGTCCCCAGTTACGGTATACTCATCGCCATAATAGTAGAATTCTTCATCTCCTCCAATCTCGAAAGTATAATAGCATGGACATATTACATCACCACTTTGCAGTTGCACAATTTCACGTGCTGCCGCACCGTACTCATTAATTCCCTCCCATGCGCCTTCAATAATGGCATAACCTTCCTCATAGCTGTGATACAGTCTCAGATGGGTCAACTCGCCGTTCAGCAGAACCGGAGATGTATAAACCATAAATTCATCTGATGATTCTACAATATAGGTGGCAAGAGTCTGTCCATCCGGTAATGAGAGCCAATACCCATCAAAATAATCAGTAAAAAACTTTTTATCCGAAGTCCTTAATACATCCCCAGTCTCTCCCAGTTCTATTAAATAAGTATCATCCTCTATTACTTCATAAACGACAGCACACACGTCTGCCACGTTATTCGAACCAAAATCATCCAGTTCAAAACAAAACATACCGTCCTCGTTCATGTGCGCTTCCTGCTCAAAGGTAATATAGAGGCTCTCTCCGGTCTGTACATAACCGTTTAGATATTCCCAATATTCGTAAAACCGTTCTTCCAAGTTCCAGTTCCATACTCCGTCCTCATCAAACCACTTCCCGATATTATACTCAAAACTGTCAACACCTGTTACACCGCTTTGATTCAGCCTGTCCACAAAGGAAAGGTAATAAGGACTTATACAGATAGAGCTAAAAATAGTAAGCTCATAAGAACCTTGGATGCAAAGCGGGTAGTATATGGATAATCCCATAGCTTCGCTATGAATCTCTCCGCTTACAGAATAGATTACCGCATCATCAAGAGTCTGCAACACCTCTTCCGCTCCATCCACATAAGGTGCACATGCCTTGACAATACCCCCCATATCCACCATATTGGTATAGCCTTCGGACTTATTGTTCCCCCCGAAGTTATCTACCTTTCCGATGTTGCGAATTATTTCAGCACGAACCTGCGTATCCGCTCCCACAGCATACATGTTCCGTGCAAATTCATTAAAAGAAACCAAAAGCGCATCGATTTTACTTAAATCCACCACCGAAAGTGTGGTCAGATTACCACCTTTTTCTCTATTACTCGCTTCCAGAAAGCTGTCACTTACTACCTTCCCCAGCTCTGCACCATTAGCCTCCGGATACTCTGCCAGATACTCTCCGATAGCCTGGTAATCCCATCCTCCACCAGGCTCCATCTCCTGTGAACCATACATATATTCTCCATAACTTGCAAGAATATTAGCCACTTCCACAGTACTCATCAAACATGCATCAAAACCGATAAAATCAAACTTTCGATTCATATTTTTGCAGCACTTATATAATGCCAAATTTAACTCCATCAAATCCAGAGAGTCGCAATTATCATTCTCATCAAAGCACACACCGGTAATGCTTCCGCCACCATGATTCCATAGAACCACCCCCATATGCTCGGAAGCGTAGTTCTCTACCCCCCATTCCAGAAATTCCGAAAGAGTCCTCTCCCTGCCCATTCCGGCTTGCGGCTGCTCATCTACCGTCATAACCCCTTCATTCTGAATTAGAAATCTCTGTAGGCGATCTTCCTTCATCAGATTATTATTCCATATAGCTGCCCCACCTGTTTCTAAAACAAATCGAACCCTATCTCCGGTTTGCACAGACTGCATCTCTATTATGTCATCTGTTCCCAATTCATTTATAGACTCCAAATCCGTCCCACACATATAAACAAAGATTGTCCAAACGCCTTCATCCCCAATCTCATCTGTATTAGTGAAAGCTTGACGAGTGATGGACATCGTTCCCATAGAACTATCTACACTCATGTGCATTCCGTGGACTTCTGTAGTTTGAGGCTCCACATAATCTTCTTTACTTTCCACCTCTTCTTTGCTTTCTTCCTCTTCTTTGCATTCTTCCTCTTCCGTACTCTCTATTTCCAGGGGCTCTACATATCCCTTTCCCTTCTCTTCATCATCACGTACACGAATCCCCAGTACCAAAACAAGCAATATGCAAAAAACCAAAATCTTCTTTTTCACATTGCATTCCTCCTATTTCCCCTGTATCTTGTCAAAAAAGGCTGCCACTTTGTGACAGCCCTTTTATCAACATATTGATATCCGTTCTTCTGCAAACAGATTAATCACCAAATACTGCTCTGTAGTCAGCCTGGAACTTCGCGATACCAGCGTCGGTTAATGGATGCTTAACCATCTGCTCGATTACGCTGTAAGGAACAGTTGCAATATCAGCACCTGCAAGTGCACAATCGGTAACATGGATAGGGTTACGAACGCTTGCACAGATGATTTCGGTATCTAAATCAGTTACTGCGAAAATGTCAGAAATCTCTCTGATTAAATCTACACCTCTCTGGCTGATGTCGTCAAGACGTCCTAAGAAAGGAGAGACATAGGTAGCACCTGCTCTAGCTGCAAGAAGTGCCTGATTTGCAGAGAATATTAAGGTAACGTTAGTCTTAATACCTTCTGCAGATAATACCTTACAAGCCTTAAGACCTTCTACGGTCATAGGAATCTTAACAACCATGTTAGGATGGATTGCTGCAATAGCTCTACCCTCTGCGATCATGCCTTCAGCATCAACAGTAGTAGCCTTTACTTCACCACTGATAGGTCCATCTACGATAGATGCGATTTCAGCGATTACTTCTTCAAATACTCTTCCTTCTTTTGCGATAAGGGATGGATTGGTGGTAACACCACAGATAACTCCCATATCATTTGCTTTCTTGATGTCTTCTACCTTAGCGGTATCAATGAAAAAACGCATAACATTCAACTCCTCTTATTTGTTATATTTAAAGCCCCGACACCGGGTGCCGAGGCTTAGTTACCTATTTACCGCAGCACTTCTTATATTTCTTGCCGCTTCCGCAAGGACATGGATCGTTCGGATATACCTTAGCTTCCTTTACAACAGTAGTAGAAGACTTCTGCTCCTTGTAAAGTGCCTTTTTGGTAGCCTCATCAAAAATTGCATCCCACTCGGTTAAATTATATAACCAGTCTGCCTCTGCTGCAACCATGTTCTTATATAATAATGCTTTATCAAAACCAAGGTTTACCTCAGTTTCTTCCGTCATCTCTTCGATAGGATTAGCGTTAACTAAGCTATCGTTGATACCATCTAAGAATCCGGTCATAGTCATAATGGAAACATCGTACTTCTCTGCTAATTCCTTTACGGTTCCCTTTACAACTTCATCAGGATTACTTAATAACTGCTGATAAATCTCTTTTTCCTTCTGGAAGTATGCGCCCCAGAACTGCTGAAGCTTGTCTCTTCCTAATTCTTCATTATATGCAACTTCTCTCCACTGCTGTAATAATGCCATTTCAAATACCATACCTTTCCATAGCTTGTCTCACAAGCAAACTAATACATGTGCATTATATAACAAATATCGCATAAAAACAACTAAAACTTATTGCGAACCCCTTAGAATAATGTTATGTTGAATGTAAACTGTATACAGAAAGGATTTCCCATGAATAAAAAAGAGAACAAAAAAATAACCTCAAAGCAAATTGTAGCGTGGATTGGCATTATTGTTCTGATTGCCATGTATGTAATTACCCTGATTGTTGCCATCATTAATCCCGGCGAAGGCGGCAGATTGTTCCAGGCATGTCTGGTTGCTACCATTGCCGTTCCGCTTCTGGTTTGGATCTATGTATGGATGTACGGCAAGCTCACTAATAAAGAGACCTTTGCAGACCCGAATTACTTGCAGGAGGAGGAATTTAAAAAAGAGGATTAGGCATCTACGCCCAATCCTCTTAATTCTTTTATTGCCTGTTCTTTATTCTGAAAAACGATTCCGTGGATTCCCACATTCTTCGCTCCAACAATATTTTTCTCGGTATCATCTAAAAAGACACATTCCTCTGCCTTTAAATCATATCTCTGCAGCAGAAGCTCATACATAGCTCTATCCGGCTTTATCACCTTATCCCGATAGGATAAAATCCCTCCATCCATGTAAGGTAAAAACTCCAACGCATGCTGACAATCCTCCCAAGCAGGCTGCGAGAAATTTGACAGATAATAACAGCCATATCCCTTTGCCTTCAGCTCCTCAATCCACGGCACGGCATAATCATACTTTGCCAGCAGATTCTTTATATTAGTCAGCGTCTGACGGATTTCCTTCTCAATTCCCGGATCATTTTCCACAAAGAGCTCCAGAATCGCTTCACGGGAAAGAGCTCCTCTGTCAAACTCGTTCCAATCCTCATTCTGCGCCGTGGCTTTTGCCATTCTCTCCAGAATCTCCTCCGAATATCCGAATTCCTGAAAATACTCCTTCCAGCGAAAAGCGCAAAGCACATTGCCGATATCAAAAATAATATTTTTAATCATCTTACTCTCTACCATCCCAGCAATAGGTACAAAGCTTATCTCTGTCGATGCCTACTGCATCCATCATATCATCCAGACGATGATAACGGAGAGATGTAAAGTTCAGCTGCTTGCAGATTCTGCCTACCATTTCTGCATATTCCGGTGTATCCGGATTCACATACTTCATCAGGTCAATTTCTTTATCTGCGCCTTCCATATCACGAATTACACGTCTGGCAATCAGATCCATCTCTGAAGAAGAACGTGAGAAATTCAAATATTTACAACCATACATAATCGGAGGACATGCAGGTCTGATATGAACCTCCTTTGCACCACTCTCATATAAGAACTGTGTGGTTTCGCCAAGCTGTGTACCTCTTACGATGGAGTCATCAATAAGCAGAAGCTTCTTGCCGTCAATCAAATCATGCACCGGAATCAGCTTCATCTTCGCAATCAGATTACGCTGAGACTGCATGGTAGGCGTAAAGGATCTTGGCCAGGTAGGTGTGTATTTAATAAATGGTCTGGAGAACGGAATTCCGGAACGGTTCGCATATCCCACTGCGTGCGCAATACCGGAGTCAGGTACACCTGCAACGATATCCGGCTCTGCATCGTCTCTCTCTGCCAGTCTGGCACCACAGTTATAACGCATCTGTTCAACACTGATGCCTTCGTAAGAAGAGGATGGATATCCGTAATATACCCATAGGAAGGTACATATCTTCATATCCTTACCGGGTGAAACCAAGGTTCTTACATATTCTGGCGTAACTACCGCGATTTCACCGGGGCCTAACTCTCTAACAGGGGTATATCCCAGATTCAGGTAAGAGAACTCTTCAAATGCCACACAATATGCATCATCCTTCTTGCCCACAGACACCGGTGTTCTACCCATTTTATCACGTGCTGCATAGATTCCCTTCGGAGTCATAATCAGCATTGTCATGGAACCTTCGATTACTTCCTGTGCATACTGGATACCTTCTACCAGATTGTCCTTCTGATTGACAATGGCTGCTACAAGCTCCGTAGCATTGATATCACCGCCACTCATCTCCAGGAAATGAGCATGTCCCTTGGTGAAAAGCTGCTTTACAATTTCATCCTGATTATTGATTCTGCCAACTGTTGTAATTGCATAGGTACCATGATGTGAACGAACCAGAAGAGGCTGCGGTTCATAATCAGAAATACAACCGATTCCCATGGTTCCTTCCATGGAATTTACATCCTTATCAAACTTTGTTCGAAACGGTGAATTCTCAATATTGTGAATTGCTCTGTCAAAGCCCTTTTCCTGACTGTACACAGCCATTCCCGCACGTCTGGTACCGAGGTGAGAATGATAATCCGTTCCAAAAAATAAGTCAAATACGCAATCCGTTTTAGATGCTACTCCGAAAAAACCACCCATGATATATTCTCCTATTATCTTAACTATTCAAAACCCTCATTCGCAAAACCGCTTGATTCTGAATAGTTTACATTATAAAATGCTGCCTCGTAATAATCAATAAGCTAAATTCCTAAAAACTGATAACGTTTTCCTTGTCACATTGTGGAAAAATATACCAGCCTCTTATTCTTGGTTGTATCTATCCACCATTCCGGCAATTTCTTCTGCATATTGCGGAAAGCTATGTGCTATATCCATGATTTCATCTTTCACTTTTTCAACTACCTGTGTATTATAATCCATCTGCTTTCGCAGGGACTGCCTGCGGATTATCAGTTCATGGCGCATCTCCACCATCTCTCCCTTTTCCACAAAGACGATGGGTCTGGAGGTAAGTCTGTCCGGATAATGCACCCGATATCTCTTTAACAATACGTGCAGCTTCTCCAAATAGTAATCTCTCTTTGCTTCCAGCTCCTGAAACTGTTTCCGCTCTTCCTTTTCCTGCTGGTACTGTTTGTACATGGCGGATAACTGCTTTCCACTATCCACATCAAACTTCATATACAGATAATCCAGAAGGTTTGCATTATTGATATATCTGATTTTTACTTTATTCTGCAGCTGTACCAGACGATTAATGGTACGCTCCACCTTTTCCAGTTCCTTTTCGCTATCCATATACTTCATACAAAGTACGGTAATCGCAATCACTGCGGAAATCACTGCCACAAAATATCCTACACGTGTATCCATCTTAAGGGCAAACTGAAATACCATAAGAAGCAGTACACATACCACAAGTGCAGTAAGGAAAATCACTGCCATCCCTTTGTAATTAGCAAGCATACCGTACAGCTCACTTTTCCGATAGGCATACGCATGACGCTCTCCGTCCAGTCTCTGCAAATCCTGCTTTACCAGAGCTCCATACTTTTCCGCATCCTTAATCTTTCGAATGCCCTCTTCCAGCTCTTCCTCTTTTTCCTTCATCTGATAGAACACCTTGTCACTCATACGGTTCTTCTTATCCAGATACCCCTGCTTCTCTTTATCAATGTTAATCATCTTTCTGGCAGCAATACGCAGGTCATCTCGCTCTTTCTCCGGAAGAGCTTCCACCTCTTCCATATCCGTCAGATACGCGGTAACCTGGGAATACTCTCCTTCCAAAAGAGAAAGCTCCTTCTTGGCCTCCCCAATCTGCTCCATCAAATCTGTGACATACCGGCTCCGATCCTCTTCACTGTGAAAGTCCACACCCTCACGGGAATACTCCAGCTCTGCCCAATCCGCAGATTCGTCATAATCTTTTCTTCTCTTTCCAAATAACTTCTGTAAAAATCCCATGCTCAAACTCCGACACTGCTACGATACCTGTTCTTTAGCAGTCCTACTACTTTCTCGCTTTCGCTGTAATATTTTTTCTGTTCACCAATAGCCCGCAGACCGCGCATTTCCTTCAGATATGCGTACTCCTTCGTCTGCTGCCAACTTTCACACATTTTATCAAAGCTTTTCTCAAAGGCAAGACAATCTGCATACTGCTTTCCATATTCCGAAACCAATGCCACATAATCCGTCTGGCTGAGCACCAGACGCTTTGCTCCCAGAAAAGCCATAAAGGAATCCCTGTCCCCGCTCTGCTTATACGCCTTCAAGAAACATTCGCCTGCCTCATCATAACGCATCAATCCGGCAAAGGCAACGCCCTTATTATGCCAGATACCTGAGGTTACGCTACCATGCTTCTCCATCAGCTCCGGTGCCAATGAGTAAAGCTCTTTTAACAATCCGTCATATGCATCATTGGCTGCACTATAACGCTTTTTCTCCACAAGGTAGTCAATCTGCATTTTCTTTTTCTCATAATCAGACATTCCGCAGCTCATCTTCAGAGTCTCTTCCATTTGAAGGATTTCTTCCCTGCTATAGAAGCCTACATAATTCTGAATCATACAGACCAGACTACTCAAGGTTCCTTTCTGGTGCACCAGCACATGAAGCTCCCTCGCCAGTTCTGTAAGACCACATTCCGTTCCCACGAACTCTACCAGCTCATCCTCCATGATTTCATTTCCCAAAAGAAATGCCTCTTCCTTCAGCACATAGCACAGCTCTTCCATGGTATAAACCATGATGTCCAGCTTCTTAAAATAATATGGAGTTGCCGCAGTATTACCGATTTGTGCGTACGCCTTCATTCTCTACACTTCCTTAGTAAATCATAAATTCTTCTCGCCAGGACTTATCCAGAGACTTGCGTATCTCTCCAAATCCCAGATCCCGTACCTCCACACAAAGCATGTTTTCGGAGATCATATATAATTTCATGGCGACCTTCGTTATCTCATTTTTTTCCAGCGAAAGCTCGTCCAGCTTCATGCGTATCACCCTGGTCTCTTCACTGGTCAGGTGTGTCACTATCAGCTCGATATCATTCTCTTTCTTCATGTAAAATTCCAAGCTGTACCCTGTCTCATACCAGTTATTTCCGGCATCCAACAGCGCGTAGTAATTTTCCGCATCATGATTGAGCACCCGCATACCGATATTCGCTTTCAGCTTATCATTTCCCAGAAATACATAATTCTTCCCGATTTCACTTCCCTGAATTTTCTCCAGCAGGCTAAATACCGCACCTTTGCTGTAAAGATTGTTCCCTTGGAATACTCTTCTGCCCCTGCAAAGGTATTTTAGAGTTTCCTTCATCCATTCTCCTGAAAACTTCTCACCAATGAGATACACAGAAGAAATCAACGTATTCTGGCAAAGTCCCCTGGCAATCTCCAGCAGACTTTCATCCTCACCGTCAAATTCACAGCTTTCTTCGTGGATATGTGCCACAATAGGGGTTGTCCTTTTATTACACTCCATTTTATAGCAGCAAAGCTGCTCTCCCCGATAATCCAGCAGAAGCGTCTGATAAGCCCACAACTCCTCTGGCTGATAAATCATGTAATAATAAAAGCTCTCCGTATAATTCTGAAAATACACTTCTGTATTCTTCAGGGAAAGGTTCTTAATTACCTGATTTATAATCTGTACCATATTGCCGTCCAGCTTCTGACTGGTCATCATAATGGCTGCAATCTTCCCACTTCCAGCCACGCCGGAAAGCATTCCCAGACTTCGCTTTACAAAAAGGGTAAGAAGTGCCACCGGATGGTAGCTTTGCCCATCAATCAACACTTCTTCACCGCAAAGAGCCATATCCAGCAGATTATCCACCAGAATTCCATCCTCTGGATACTGCTGCATGTATCGCTGGGCCTCTTTACCGTACAGCCACTGATTTACACCACGCCTTTTACACAGAAGCATGGGAATATCATAATTCTCTTCCCCTGCCACAGAAGATATGGTCTCTACCTCAGTATTCTCTTTTACATAACAATAACTGATCTGACAGCAGCTGTTTGCCAGGTCATATCCAACTATTATCTTTTCGCCAAGCAGCCCCCTAAGCACCCATCTGCCTCCTCTTTTCTTACTTTTCCTTCTTTAGTGAGAACAGGTTCTCATTGTAGAAATAAGTCCTGTACAAATCCTCCAGCATTACATCAAAGGTATCATAATCCTCCAAGGTCTTGCTGATTACAATATCATTAATCATATGATAAACGCTGGTTCGCTCCGTAACAGACATATCACTCTTTTGTCTGCTGCCGCTTTCTGTCAGCTGACTTTCACCACCATACTCTTCCACAATATAATATTGCAGACTCTCTCCGAAGAATAGTACAAACTCCTTGAAAAATACGCCGCCATAAGCCAGATTCATATTCTCCATAATGTATTCTTCGTCCGCAGCCTCTTCCGATGTAATCTGGTAGTGTATCTTCACTACACTGCCCGGCTTTGCTCTGTACTCAATAATGGTTTTATCATATACCGCCAGAGAATCCGGCCCCAGTTCCTTAAACTCCAGAAAGCAGTTCAGATGAATTCCCTGCTCCAAAAGGTCTGCCAGAAAGGCACAGATAACAGCCTTATCCCGTTCTTTTATCTCGCCCTTATTATCTGCATAATACTTTATATAGCCCAGCTTACAAATTCTCGAAAGACGTACGCCTTCCTCCTGCAAGCCTCTGATTTTCTCAAAGACATATCCATCTACCAACTGCTCTTCAACGAATAAATCATAGGACCGTCTCATCAGATATGCCATCAAAATATCCATATCCGGTTGGTCTTTGGCATAATCCTTAACCACCGCTGTCACATCCCCCACATGTGAATGGGTGTAAAGAATCTGCACCAAAAGTCTTTCACTAAGAGCCTTCACCGGAACTCCGTAGGACTTTGCCTGCTTCCAGATACCACGCATAAAACGTGACATTCCCTTATAATGCAATATCAGGTACTCCGTCACTATAGCATTGGTCTTGCCTCTGGCAAAATTCCGCATAGCATAGCCCACCAGTACATCGTCATAAGCATGCTGCTTCTTACGAATCATCGCTGCCAAAAGCTGTGCCATATACTTAGGATCCACACCACCATCCCCATAGCGGCACACCCACTGATAAGCCAAATCATCCAGCCCAGCGATAATCATATACTGAATAACGTCTGCTCTCTCCTTTTTCTTTAAGAAGTCCCCCTGCAGACCCTCCAGATATTCAACCATCAGATTCTTTTGGTCATTTTCATAATAAAACTTCAGTGCCTTTATGGTTACCTCTCTATGTATTCTCTCAGAAACATTGTCTGCTTCCTTTAAACGCAGCCACCGGGACAGACTGTCCCCGATTTCTTCGTTACGCTCCTCGCAGTAACCATAGGCAAAAATATCAAATTCCAAATCTGCCGGAATATAACCAGCCACAAGAGGAAGGTATTTCCCCGCACGCATCAGACGCTCCGTAGTATACGCCACGCCCTGCACCAGACGATTTCCTTCCCCGTCCTCAAAAATGAGTACGCAGTCATTACCATATAAGGATACCCACACCGACGAATCCATCAAGGGATATACCGTACCAAAGGAATTATCCGGCTGATACACAATAACATTTCTGATATCATCCCGCTCCACCTCAATATTGTGAGCAAAAATAATCCGTGCCACTCCGGCAGCATTTTTCATATCTACAATATCACTGCTGAGAAAATGCTGATACAGTGGTGCCAGATAACGGTTCACATGCTCCTTCCGAAGCTGCTGCTTTACAAATTCCCGCATCTTCGGCTCATAGCTTTCAAAAAGCTCCGGCATCTTGTCCTTATTTTTCAGCACATAACAATACAGATACGCCGTATGAATATAGTCCAGATTGTTCTGGTAGCTGAAATACATAAGCACTGTCTTGGGCAGTTCCATATCCTTGGTTACATCCAGCGCCGTCATATAATACTCATAAAGATTAGTAATGCGAAGCTCCTCCCGAAGCCCTCTCTCAAACCATACAAAGTGCTCATAATCCACCAGATTGCCTTTAATCAGTAAAGTACATATATTCTTTAAGATACGCACGTCTCTGGTCTGCTCATAATAATGGGCAAGAATCTCAAATAACAGCTTGGAATAATCCTTCACTCTCTCAGATAGATAATACACCTGCTCTAATACCTCGGAAGAAAGAGCATCCTTCTTAAATCCGAAATACAGTACCTGTAATTCATACTCTTCCAATTTCCGAAGAAGCGTTGGATTCTGGTTCAGCAGCTGCACAGCTTCAATATAAAGCACCGGACTGATGCAGCCTCTGGCAAACTGCTGCTCTAAAAACACCCATTTTCCAGATGCACTGCGGTTCAAATCCTCTGATAAAAAGAGCTGCAGCCATGCAAGCTGCCAGTATTCTCCCTGCCTTTTATACATCTTCTCCACATGAGCCGCTACCCGTCTGGTATATTCCTCATCCTTTTTCAGCAAAGTCATCAGATAATAATAATACCCTTCCAAAATAGCAGATTCCTTCTTCTCCAAAAGCTCCTGCACATGGGTTAAAATCCACTCTGCCTCATTAAACCGGTTCTTTGTAAGGAAAAGCTGGGCCTGAAACAGTCTCACCGCCACATCCTTCTCATCGGCAAGAACCATCTTTTCCACAAGTTTCTCCGATTCCTTGTACCAAGTGGCCATTCCGATTTTCTTAAGACGGAACGCCTGATAAAACTCCATCAGAGACACCAGATTATGCTTATATTCTTTTCTTTCCTTGGAAAGATTACCCGTCTTTACCCGCACCTCCACTGGAATCTGAAGCTTCACATAAGGATTACTCAGGGTCACACACCCCAGATTCTTTCCCCCATGCAGAGCCTGACTGTCAATATACACAGGAAGACTACAGCGTTCTCCCAGAAAATCATCCTCTGTGAGTACCTCCTTTTCCGTAAAAACAAAATCTCCCTCACAGCTCACCTGTAAAAAAGTATACCCCCAGCCATTTCGCAAAATGGGAAGAATCAGCTGTGCCACCCCCGATGGGTCCTCCAGCCGAAGCTTTTTCTCCATGGGAATAAATTCCACCCGGCTCTTTTTATTCACAGCACATAAAAACTCATCCATGCACTGCAGTTCGCATACTCCGGAAGAAAGTCCCTGATAGAGCAGATGCACATGAGAATCTTCTTTGCGAATCACTGCAAAAAAATCAGGAGAGCGGAATAGGCGCAGTGCCTCTTTCATATTGCTTTTTGCCAGATTGGTAAAGTGGAACAGATTTTTAACAGGTCCCACAGAAGACTGAGGAATACTATGCTCCACCGAAATTACATACGGCAGGTAATATTCTCCCAAATTAGATACAACATAGAATTCACCCTTGGTTACTTCCCCTTCTTCCATATATTCACTATGAAAGAGGTAGGAAATATCTACCTCCGAACCGGCAAATTCATATGTAAAACACTCCATTCTAGGGTCAGAGGCCGTAATATATCCTGTCATATATTCCGCAGATGCCTCTTCTGGTAAAACTATGGAAAAGGAGCCTTCGCAGTGCTTTCCCACGCTGATTGTATGCTCAATTTTCCCACATGAAAAATTGAGTGTACCGCTTTTGTATTCAAATTTTTCATTTAAAATTTGTCCTACAATTTCCTGCATTTTTCCCCCTCGTTCCCCCATTTCCAGCTAGTTCAGAACCAAATGATTTTAAATTAAATTTTGCCCTTACAAGCAAGCTTGAAATTCAAAATTTAATTCAAAATCATTTGGTTCTGAACATTCATAATTTTACCATAATGAAATCTTTAGGGCAAGCGCGCATATATATAGAATAAAAGAAAAAGTGAGAATTCAAATGGATATTGAAACACCTTCTTTTTCCGGACAGTTACAAATCCGGATTATATCCAATCTGGGGTATATCCCCATTGCCAATGCTACCATAACGATTCTTTCTCCCGAAAACACTACAAACATGACAGTTACTACCAATAGCTCCGGCGAAACTGGGAAAATCACTCTCCCGGCACCAAACCCAAGATACACCATGGCACCTTCCGAAACCCAGCCCTATACCACCTATGATGTGGAGGTTGAAGCGGAAGGCTACGAACCATTCCTCATTACCGGCGTGGCAGTTTACGCAGATACTCTTGCCATACAGGTCATCCGGTTATTTCCTTTGGAGGTACCAACCACCAGGGCAGATGTGGTCAATCTTCCGCCCCACACCCTCTTCGGCGTCTTTCCACCTAAAATCCCGGAGGATGAGATCAAACCCCTTCCTGACACCGGACAGATTGTACTAAGCCGCGTGGTCATTCCAGAGTTTATCATTGTTCATGATGGTGACCCAAACGATGCCTCTGCACCGAATTATTGGGTACGTTACAAGGATTACATTAAAAATGTTGCCTCCTGCGAAATCTATTCCACCTGGCCGGAGGCAACTCTTTATGCAAATATCTTAGCTATTATGTCCTTTACCCTAAATCGAGTATATACAGAGTGGTATAGGTCGAAAGGCTTTAACTTTACCATCACCTCTTCTACTGCCTATGACCATAAATGGAACTACGGCCAGACCATCTACTCCAATATTGACCGCCTGGTAGATTCCATCTTTGCCAATTACCTCTCCAGACCGGGCGTGAGCCAGCCCATCTTCACCGCATACTGTGATGGCAGACGAGTAACCTGCAACGGTCTCTCCCAATGGGGTTCCAAATATCTGGGAGATGAGGGCTATTCGGCAATCGAAATCATCAGATACTATTTTGGTAATGACATGTATATCAATACCGCAGAAAGCATTTCCGGTGTTCCTTCTTCCTTCCCAGGCTACAACCTTTCACAAGGTTCCACCGGAGAGAAGGTGCGAACTCTACAGTCCCAGCTAAACCGTATTGCCCGCAACTACCCTGCCATCCCTATGATCATGGTAGACGGAATCTATGGTCCCAATACTGCTGAGGCGGTTCGTACTTTCCAGGAAATCTTTGATTTGCCCCCTACCGGCATCACCGATTACCCTACCTGGTACGAAATTTCTGACATCTATGTAGGTGTCACACGAATTGCAGAGCCAGGCTGACACGAAAAGTAAACAAGGGCTGTTGCCGAACAACAGCCCCTGTAATTACTCTTCGTTATGATGCTTTTCCACATATTCTTTAATCGCCATATTGTCTTCAAAAAGACGGCATCCAATGATAAACTGTCCATTGCTCTCCGAAATACGGATTACATCTCCGGTCAGCTTTTTACACTCTGGAATAGCAATGGTCGGAATCTCCAGCTCCACCACTTTTCCTTTAATATGCTCTAAGTTCTTAGCTCTGGTTCCAAAGGCAAATCCGCCAGCACTGATATTCAGCATTCTTCCGTCAAAAGCCAATTCTTCACTTTCCACTTTTGCACTGCATGCATCGTGCAACGGCATACGGGGATATTTACGCCTGTTCATAATCTGAGGCGTTGTATGTAAGGTAATTACATATTCACAATTTGTTTTTCCCTTAGATGGTATTGCTTCAGGAGCCTCCCAGATGTAAAGTACGCTTCCTATAGCAGCCTTCAGCTGCATATCCGGGTTACCGCCTGGTGCCCAGAGCAGTTCCGGCAAAGCCCTATCCATCTCTACCGTCAGTACATTGTCCTGTAAAGCTATAATCTTTCCTCCATAAACCACATCTTCCTTCTTCTTAGAAGCAAGGCTGATACGCATTCCCGCACAAATATCCTTGATGCCCATAAAACCGCCCATTCCAAGCTGTTCCATAAGACCACCGACCACATGCTCAATATGTTCTACATTTTCGGAGGTTTCCTCATACTTACTAAGCATTGCCCGGTTAGCATGCTCTGTATTTTCCACGCTGGTGGTCATGGCAATCATAACGTCACAAATCTGCTTCATGTTATCTACCATGCTCTGGTTTGACTCTTCCACTTCCTTCATTGCAGAATCTACCTGCTGAATATTATTTCCCAGCATTGTAGAATCTTCTGCAATAATAGCAACGCTCTGATTTACCTTTTCAACCTTCTCCAAAGATGCCTGAATCAGCTCAATGGTTTTGGTAATGGAGCGAGTCATTCTATCAGAAGTTTCCTCCAGATGATTTAATGCATCAATGATTCTGGTGGAGGAATTCTGCGTTCCCATACTTAAATTGCGAATTTCTCCTGCAACCACTGCAAAGCCTCTTCCGGCCTCTCCAGCCCTTGCCGCTTCTATGGATGCATTCAGAGAAAGAAGATTGGTTCGTTCCGTAATCTCTTCAATAGTACTGGTCTCTGTCTTAACCATTTCAAACTCTGCCTTAAAAGCAACCAGAATATCTTCTACCTCTCTTGACAGCTTGGCCATCTCATTTGCAGAAGCTACCACTTCCTGCAGCTCCTGAGCACTTAAATTGGAGTGTGTAGATGAACCATCTATGAGCTGTACCATATTCTGTACCATTCCAGCCACATTCTCCACCTGATTATTAATCTTGGAAGTCATGTCCATGGAAGACATGGTTTTCTGGTAAAGCGTGGTATTATTCTCTGCCAGCTCTTCCATACTCTCTACTACAATCTGAGCTCCCTCTTTGTTCTCATCAGTCAGCTCCCTTACTACCGTCATTCCTTCTACAATGGCATTGCTGGCATCCTTCACCTGCTCTACTGTGTGCACTACACGATCCAGATTCCGCTGCACATCTTCCATCATGGAACCATCGGAAGTAATCAGATGCTTAATGGATAAAATAAGACCCATATTGCACAGAACCATGGATAATATCTGCACCTCATATGCATATATGTCAGCAGCTGTAGTAAGTCCCGCCATCCAGTTCTTTCCTACATAGAATAACAACATGGCAAATGCAGCCACACAGACACGCACTACATATCCCTTATTCTTATAAAGCAGTGTCATACTAGCCAACGGAAAAAAGAACGCAAAGGACAGATGGGAATTGGTAGTAAATAAAGTCATCAAATAAAACCAGCCATACCCAACTGCTACAATATCCTTATAATATGTAAAATCCATGCCCTTAATCTTTAGCATCACCAGGCCAAAGACAAATGGAACCCAGCAAAATACCATGTAAGCAATAAAATATGGTACACCATGGTCCCCCCTCACCACATCAATAGCATTGATTACCGTCAAAGCCACACACAAAACCAGCCAGATAAGACGAGCCTTCTTATTGGCACTCTCTTTGAAAAAAAACTCATCGTACTGCACTTTACTCATCCTCCCATACTACGTTCTTTCCCTCTCAATAGAATGAGATACCTTTCGTGTAATTTTACCACAATTCTAGTACTTTTTCCACATTACCTCAACAATTTGACAAATTATTTTCTTCCTAAGCATAAAAAGAGAGCCCAGTTACCTGAACTCCCTTTCTTACTTATATGTCTTTGTATCTTTTTCACTTATATCATAATAATCCGTAAATACAGCCAGGTATAGCTTATGTCCTGCCTGTTCTTTGAGGAAAAATAATTTTAAATGTACCCACAAAACAGTGCCATCTGCTTTAATGAACTCTCCTTCGTAGCGGGCTCCCTTTGCAGTTCTCTGTGCTGCCGCCTCAAAAGTGCCCATAACCTTCCTGATATCGTTCTTGGAAACATTATCCCAGAAACGCCTCTTTCCTTCTCTGGAAAGCTCGCCACCTGCACCTGCCATTTCATAATACAGCTCATTGACTCTGGTGATACGGATTTCTTCACCATAAACCTCATAAAATGCAATGGGTCCTAAAATATTATTCACCAATGTATCATTGAAAAGCTCTGGATTGGCAAGCTCATTTACACGAAGCTGTTCCACATGACGATTGCGAATGCCACGATAATCTACCTGATTCTCATCCGTAATCAGTTTTTCGAAGGCTTCCTTTGTCATGGGCTTATAGTAATAATACCCCTGCGCATACCGCACCCCCATCGCCTTCAAATATTCTTCCTGGGTATGATTTTCTACTCCTTCCACCACAACAGGTACTTCCATGGTACTGGACATATTCACCACAGATTCCAAGATACCAATACCCTTCTTAGAATCCTGTTCAGACATATTTAAAAACTTCATATCCAGCTTAAGTACATCCACAACTGCATTTCGCAGCATGTTCAGGGACGAGTAGCCGCTTCCGAAATCATCCATCAGAACCGTATACCCTTCCTCATGAAGGCGATCTATAGTTCCGATGATTTTCTCTATCTGCTCAGTATATACACTTTCGGTAATCTCTACCTTCAGATATTTCTTATCCAAGGAATACTTCTTCAGTAAATCATCCAGAATCTTAGGGACATCCATGGATAAGATATCCATTCGCGATACATTAATGGATACCGGCACCGGTGTAATCTGCTTATCCAGCCATCCGCGAATCGTCTTACATACCTCTTCCCAGATATAACGGTCTACCTGACCAATCAGACCATTCTTCTCCAAAATGGGAATAAAAGCGGAAGGTGACACCAGCCCACGGCTGGGATGGTTCCAGCGCACCAATGCCTCTGCTCCTACCACACGTCCGTTAGAAATCCGGCACTTGGGCTGCAGATAAAAGGTAAATTGATGAAGCCGCAGCCCTTCCTTTACCTTGGAGATAATCTGAAGCTCCTCTTCTACCTTGCAAGTCATTCCGGCATCATATACCATGACACGCTCCTCATAATTACCATATACATAAAAGGTAGCTTCGATAGCATTGTCATACATAGTAATTGCAGGGATATCATTTCCTTCAATCACATACACACCGATTGCCGGCAAAAAGGCCACGGAATCTGCCTTTTCTAAAGCTATCGCATTCAGATTGTCTGAAATACTGTGAATCACATTCATATCATAGGGCATGCAAAGGGCAAAATTGTCGCCTCCGAAATACCCTGCATAACCATCGTACTTATTCTCCATGGCGGTAAGGTAGTCCGCCAACTCCTGCAAATACTCGTCACCGGCGGGCATCCCGAACCACTTATTAAAAAACTTAAAATACTCAATATCTACTGCCAGAATACAGTAATTCTTATCCCTATCCGCCGCTACTGCTTCCACATAATCCAGAAAGCTTTTGCGGTTATGAACACCAAACGAAAAATTTCGCTCAATCATAATATATTATTTCTCCATCGCTTTTTTATGCATCTCCTCTGTAGCAAAAGATATCTTGGTAATAGCATCCCTTTTACTAAGGTAGCACCAGAAGCTGTCATCAGGAACAGAGATATCCACACAGTCTCCTCTTCCCAGATAATCATACTCAATGTGCATACTTTCCAGATTACGTGCACCTCTTACCAGGGTATAATCTTCCCCGTAGTAATTACAGATAATTTTGGTTTCCGTAGGTGTCTGAATCAGTTTACCCATTCCCTGTTTATAGAATTTCAGCGAATTGGGTAAGGTCTCCACTCGTACCGTATCTTCAAAATAATAGGTACCATCCTCGATTTCCTTGCGAACGCATTCCCGCTCCCAATTACTCCAATCCGGGATATGTGAAAATTCCGTATCTCCGCTTTCCGCATGCAGCTGACCGTATTCATCCATACGCCAGCTCTTACCGCAGTGCTTACACCACAGCCTGTCACCTGCTGAATCTGTCTCAGATTCTGTCATACAGGCAGGACATTTGTAAAGAAGTCTGTGCAAGCCGTCTGCACGTCCGGGATGGTCAATCTTAATCTTCTTTTCCAGCTGCCACTTAAAATCGTCATACTGAAAGCTTTCCCGAATGCGTCTGTTAATCTCCTCGGGTGAAAGGCTTGCTGCCTCCTCCCTGTCAAGAAGCTTAACCATCTCGGCTTCCACATAAGTCTTCTTATTCTTCTTGTTCCACTGAGGACAGGTTACAAAATTACCATGTATACAGATTACCACAACCGGGACTTTTAGCAAATGTATCATTTTACCTACTGATTCCGGAATATAGGAAGTACAACCATCCAAAGAATACCGTGCTTCCGGGAAAAGTGCGAAATTATTGTGGAGTTTTTCCATACAATACTTAATGTTTTTTATTAAGTACAAATCCGAAATAAACTTTCTGGTTCCCAAAACACCCAGAGAACGCATCAACACCTCTGTATATGTATTAAAGCCCTCCAATGTCATTACATTATTGGCTGTTCCCGGTGCTACAGCTGTCGCAATAATGTTGAAATCCACCATGGAAGAATGCGTAAGAAGAATCAGATAAGGTCCTTCTAACCCCTCCATATCTTTCTTTTTCAGAACAAATCCGCGCTTCTTTAAATCCGGCTCACTGATAATCTTACGTGCCACATAAAAAAGAAAGCTGGGCTTGTGTGGTTTCTTGGCAAAATCAAATCTCTTAATCTTGTCTTTTTTCATGCAATTTATCCATCATAAAAGAATCTTTTCTACAGTTTATTCTATTTTCAATCTCAAAGCAATAGAATGCCACATTTTTCCCAAAATTTTCCGAAAATTTCTCGCATTTACAATCGACTCATTCCTTGCTATACTGTCAATAATCATAGGAACCATCGCCTTTGCATCCTCCGGGGCACTCACCGCCGGTCACCTTTCAAAAGCCCATATACGCCATCGTTGCCATGATTACCTGCAGCCTGTTATTTCTGGCCTTTTACTTTAATGGCAGGCTTTTGGAAAATAAATTCATGATTACCTACGAACGAATAATGCTCATTCTGGATGCCATCGGTCTGGGCATTTTTACGGTAGTAGGTGTCAGTGCAGGAATGAACACCCCATTTGGAGACAATCTTTTCCTCGTAGTATTCTTAGGTGTAATCACCGGTGTGGGTGGCGGCGTCATACGTGATATGCTGGCAATTCAGAAGCCTTATATTCTGGTACGACATGTCTACGCCTGTGCGTCCATTTTAGACGCCATCATCTGCGCCCTTTTGTGGCCTATGGGCGATATTCTATCTATGTTTACCGGTGCCGTGGTGGTACTGATTATCCGCCTTATGGCAATGACTTTCAAATGGAATCTTCCAAAGCTCCGTACCACCAGTCTAAAGCGTTAATAAAAATCCTTATATTTGCCCGGGGATACTCCGAAGGTTTTCTTGAAATTCCGAAGAAAAGAAGAATACTCCGTGAATCCTGTCATCTCACATACTTCGGCAATCCTCCGGCCCTTCTTCAGCTCCTCTGCTGCCTTAATCAACCTCTTATTATTCACAAAGGTATGTGCCGTCACTCCGGTAAGCTCTTTAAATCTACGCAGGAAATGATACTTGCTCATATGGGCACACTCCGCCAGATCTTCCACCGAAATACTTTCCCGGATATGCTCATCAATGTATCCGCTTATCAGCTCTACCATAGGGTCTGACAAGTACTCTTCCTCTGAGAAAAGATACTCCTTCTTCCCGCAGAGCATATTTAAATACACAAAGAACTGGGTCAGGAACGCTCTGTCCAATACCTCCTTCGCCCCCTTCTTCGGCACATCCGGTATCTCATCCATGGCAAGCTTTATCAAAAATCCTCTGAGCATTTCTTCATAATATATAGGAAAATGGAATGCACAGCTGGTGGCATGGGCATGGCGAAAGCAACCGGACAAATCCAGACTGCCGTCAGAGAGCTTATCCAGCATCTCCTTTGCCACCCACAGGATGATACGTTTGGAATTCTCATGCTTTGCCTCTACATAGTTGTACTTGTGCATGATATTGGAATCAATTAACAAAAAATCCCCTTTTTTCAAATTGTATATCTGATTTTCCACCATGGAGGAATATTCTCCCTCCAAAACGTAAATAATTTCAAAAAAGCTGTGATAATGGAAGGCAGATGCACCAGTAGGCGCACCTACCTTTTCATACACCTCGTAGCTGTCATTGAGCAGATATTGACGCTCATCCGACGCCTCTAATTGCCTTATTTTTGCCTGCTTCATACGCACTTTCCTCCATAATCACAGTATACAGCAATTTTTGCATGTTTTAAAGCAATATTTCACATTTTAGAGCAGAAATTATTGCGATATACTATGCTCATAGCGAAAATTAGTACATTCGTCCCAGACATAACGTATCTGTGGACGCACCTTAAGGAGGTATTGGGAAATGCAGATGACATTAAGATGGTACGGCAGTAAATATGACACTGTTACTTTAAAGCAGATTAGACAGATTCCGGGCGTTACCGGCGTAATCTCTACTTTGTATGGTACTCAGCCAGGCGAAGCATGGGAAATGGAAGATATCTTAGCACTGAAGAAAGAAATCGAAGATGCCGGCCTTGAGCTTGCAGGTATCGAAAGCGTAAATATCCACGATGCAATCAAGGTTGGTACTCCTGACCGCGATATGTACATCGACAATTATATCACCACCTTAGAGAGGCTTGGACAGGCAGGTATCCACATGGTATGCTACAACTTCATGCCAGTATTTGACTGGACCAGAACCGAGCTGGCACGTATGCGTCCCGATGGTTCTACTGTTCTTGCTTATACTCAGGAAGCAGTGGATGCCATCGACCCGGAGAAGATGTTTGAGTCCATCGCCGGTGATATGAACGGCACCGTTATGCCGGGCTGGGAGCCTGAGCGCATGGCACGCGTAAAGGAATTATTCGAGATGTACAAAGATGTTACTGATGATAAGCTCTTTGAGAACTTAAAATACTTCTTAGAGAGAATCATGCCTACCTGTGATAAGTATGATATTAACATGGCTATTCATCCAGATGATCCTGCATGGAGCGTATTCGGACTTCCCCGTATCATCATCAATAAGGAGAACATCCATCGCATGATGAAAATGGTGGACAACCCACACAACGGTGTAACCTTCTGCTCCGGTTCTTACGGTACCAATTTAGAGAACGACCTGCCTGATATGATTCGCTCTTTAAAAGGCAGAATCCACTTTGCACATGTTCGTAACTTAAAGTTCAACTCTCCTACCGATTTCGAAGAAGCTGCGCATCTTTCCAGCGACGGAACCTTCGATATGTATGAGATTATGTTAGCACTTTACGAAATCGGCTTTACCGGCCCCATCCGTCCCGACCATGGTCGTATGATCTGGGACGAGGTTGCAATGCCGGGCTATGGCTTATATGACAGAGCACTCGGTGCTTGCTATTTGAACGGTCTCTGGGAAGCAATCGAGAAAACACATTAATCAGGGGGATTTTAAAATGGAATTAACATTAAAAGGACTTTTAGAGAACCGTGCACAGTTTGAAGCTGCAGGATATAAGCTTCCTACCTTTGATATGGAAAGGGTAACTGCAGAAACCAAAGCAAATCCTACCTGGATTCACTTCGGTGCTGGTAACATCTTCCGTGCTTTCCAGGCTAATGTGTGCCAGAACTTATTAAATGATGGTACCCTTTCTACCGGCATCATCGCTGCCGAGGGCTTCGACTACGAAATCATCGAGAAGATGTATCGCCCTCATGACAACCTCGGAATCTTAGCTACCTTAAAGGCTGATAATACTGTAGAGAAGACCATCGTTGCCAGCGTTGTGGAATCCGTTATCTTAGACAGCGACAACGATGCTGAATACAATCGTTTAAAAGAAATTTTTAAAGCTCCGTCTCTTCAGATGGCAAGCTTTACCATTACCGAGAAGGGCTATGCAATCTTAGATGGTAAGGGCGAGACACCCGCACCAATCACAGCAGATTATCAGAACGGTCCTGCAAAACCTGTCAGTTATTTGGGCAAGGTGGTTTCCTTACTTTACACCAGATTTGAGGCAGGTAAGCTTCCCATCGCTATGGTAAGTATGGACAACTGCTCCCACAATGGCGACAAGCTGGCAGCAGCCGTATTTGCCTACGCAGACAAGTGGGTAGAAAATGGGCTTGTTTCCGCTGACTTCGCTGCATATGTGCGTAATCCTGAACTGGTATCCTTCCCTTGGAGTATGATTGATAAGATTACCCCAAGACCTGACAAGGTTGTTGAAGAAATGCTTGGCAAGGATGGTATCGACGGCTTAGACGCTGTCATCACCAGTAAGAACACCTATGTTGCACCTTTTGTAAATGCAGAGGAATGTGAATATCTGGTTATTGAAGACCACTTCCCTAACGGACATCCTGCACTGGAAAAGGGCGGTATTATCTTCACCGATAGAGAAACCGTAGATAAGGTGGAGAAGATGAAGGTTTGTACCTGTTTAAATCCTCTTCATACCACCCTTGCCATATACGGATGCATCTTAGGCTATCAGCTAATCTCCGAAGAAATGAAGAATCCTTCTCTTAAGAGACTGGTGGAAATCATCGGCTACGAAGAAGGTCTTCCTGTAGTAGTAAATCCGGGCATCATCGATCCGAAGCAGTTTATCGATGAAGTAACCACCAAGCGTATTCCGAATCCATTTATGCCGGATACCCCTCAGCGTATTGCTACCGATACCTCCCAGAAGCTGGCAATCCGCTTTGGCGAAACCATCAAGGCTTACTTGGCAAGTCCTACACTGGATGTAAATAACCTTAAGATGATTCCTCTGGTATTTGCGGGATGGTTCCGTTATTTAATGGCTATTGATGATAAGGGGAATGCATTTGAATTGAGCAGCGACCCGCTTCTTAGCGTGGTTACTCCTTATGTGGAGGGATATGAATTATCGGATGCTCCCAAGGATTTATCGAAGCTTGATGAGCTTCTTAGAAGAAAAGACATCTTCGGCGTAGACTTAATCGAAATCGGCATGGCAGAGCTTGTAAAGCAGTACTTTACGGAGCTTACCGCAGGGGTAGGGGCTGTAGAAGCTACACTGGCTAAATATGTGAAATAATTGATTGTATATTATAAAAGGAGCTCGTTCATTGATATGAACAGCTCCTTTTGTGTATCTACAAAATGGGGATCTATAATATTACATATTAACTATGATATCTGCTGTAGTCTCTCGCTATGATTCTCTACCACCACTTTTAAAACACCTATGTCCTGCTTCATGTCCTTATAATCCTCCACACGTTTCTGGTATCTTTCAAATGTGGTAAGGTAACATGCCTCAATATTCTGTAATCTCGGAACAACCTCATGATCCAGTGACATCTCTACCTTCTTCAAACGAGAATAAATTGGCTCAAGCTTTTCATCAAACTTCTTGTCAAGCTTTTTGTCAAGCATCTTGTCGAGCTTTTCGTCCAGTTTCTCATCTAGCAAATCACTCAATGCACATAAAAAATCCTTTTCTGACATAATCCCACCTCCTCTGCATTTATAATTCCACAGTATTCTCATTCATCTGTATTTTATCATACAGACAACAATAGTGTAAAGTTTTTTTACTTATTAATTTATTTTATGTAGAAACCTCGCCAGACACGGCTAGAAATGGAGACATTCCATTTTCGCAGATACAAGTATTATAATATACTTTACAACAAAGTATGTCAATAACTATAATCACTACAAGTATAAAAAGGTTCCAGCCTACTATATGATAAAGCCGGAACCTTTCTGATCACCACATTATTCTATTATTTCGTCAATAACATCATAATTTCATTGCTTCTATTAATAAACTTGCTCATCGCCTCTGCATCCAGCGGTGCATGCTGGAGCTTTGCCAGATCATACAGCTGTTCGCAGATCATCTTTGTATTCTCACCTTCCTGATTCTCGATGACATACGCTACCAGCGGATGATTTACATTCAGAACTAAGGTCTCGCCCTCAGCACCGAAGGTTCCCATATCCATACCGGGCATTGCGTACATTTTCATCATATCCTGCATGCGCCTGCTTTCCTCGGATAAGGTAATCATAGAAGAAATCTTTTTATTCTTAAGCTTCTCCAGCTTCACGTTCAGCTTGTCATTCTTAAGAGCCTTCTTCATGATAGCTCCAAGGCTTTCTGCCTGCTCTTCCATTTCCTTCTCTGCCTTCTTGGAGGTCTTTGCCTTGAAGACATCGGTAAGATCCGCATCGATTCTCTGGAACTTGATACCCTCGTTCTTAGCTTCTAACTGAGATACGAAGGGCTGGTCGATATTGTGTGTCAGTACTACAGCGTCCATCTTTGCAGCCTTGAACATATTCACATACTGTCCCTGCTGCTGCATATCGGTGACATAGTAGATAATCTTTTCCTTTTTCTCCTCAGCTTCACCCTCAGCATCCTCTTCCTCGGTTACCACCTCAGCATCTACCACATTACCATCTTCGTCCACCGCATTTTCCTCTTCATCAGATGGCTTGATTTCCAGACATTCTGGAAGAGTCATATACTTACCGTCTAAGTTCTTGAAAAGAATATAATCATTCATTTTCTCACAGAACTTATCATCCTTTAAGCAGCCGAACTTGATAAACGGGCTGATATCATCCCAGTACTTCTCATACTCTTCCTTCTCGGTCTTACACATACCGGAAAGCTTATCTGCCACCTTCTTGGTAATGTACTCGGAAATCTTCTTTACAAATCCATCGTTCTGGAGAGCACTTCTAGATACGTTAAGTGGTAAATCAGGACAGTCAATTACACCCTTTAATAAGAGCAGGAATTCTGGAATTACTTCCTTGATATTATCTGCGATAAACACCTGATTATTGTAAAGCTTTATGGTTCCCTCGATGGATTCGTATTCCATATTAATCTTCGGGAAGTATAAAATACCCTTTAAGTTGAAAGGATAGTCCATATTTAAATGAATCCAGAACAGAGGCTCCTTGTAGTCCTGAAATACCTTGCGATAGAACTCCAGATACTCTTCCTTGGTGCACTCATTTGGATGCTTGGTCCAAAGTGGAGTTGTCTCATTGATAAGCTCCGGCTTCTTCTCCTCATCAGTCTCATTTGCCTTAGAAACATAGATTTCGGTAGGCATGAAGGAGCAGTACTTCTTCACGACCTCCTTTGCCTTGTACTCATTACAGAACTGCAAGCAGTCTTCATTGATAAATAAAGTAATGGTAGTACCTACCTCACTGCGGTCACCATCCTCCATGGTATACTCCGTACCGCCATCACATTCCCAATGAACTGCGGTTGCACCATCCTTGTAAGACAAGGTATCAATATGTACCTCATCAGCTACCATAAATGCAGAATAAAAGCCCAGACCAAAATGACCAATAATCTGGTCGGAATTGCTCTTATCCTTGTACTTCTCGATGAAGTCTGTTGCGCCGGAGAAAGCAATCTGGTTGATGTACTCTTCCACTTCGTCCGCAGTCATTCCCAGACCGTTATCCTTAAAGGTAAGGGTCTTATTCTCTGCATCGCAGATGACCTCAATTTTCCCCTTATATCCTTCCGGCAGGGTATACTCTCCCATCATATCAAGCTTCTTGAGTTTTGTTACCGCATCGCAGCCGTTAGAGATTAACTCTCTGTAAAAAATGTCGTGGTCAGAATATAACCACTTCTTGATAATCGGAAATATGTTTTCACTGTTAATTGATAAGCTACCGCTTTTTGTTGCCATTTTCTTCCACTTCCTTCTTGATCTTTTTATTGTCCCCCACTAAAAAGAAGTTTAAATCTGTCTAAAATAAAAGTCAAGATAAAATTAGCACTCACAAGGTGTGAGTGCTAGTAATTCATTAAAAAGTCAGCAATTTCAAGGCTTTGCGGGTTTATTAAAAATTCATAAACTAAGCCTATTCCCCACAATATTCATGGTAAATCGTAAAGAAATCGTCGGTATTTACCATCTCATCTTCAATCAATCCGATGCTATTCCACAGAGTTTCATTCAGGCTTCTGGCAAGCTTTGCTACAAATGCATCATACTCTGCTCCAAAGGCTTCATTCTTACGCTGCTCCACAATTTTAACCTTATTGGCATCCGTTTCTTCTCTGTCAAATGTGTTGATACATTTGATAATCTCGTAGCCGGATTCCGTCTCTACAATGCTACTGATTTCGTCCGTTGCCAGATTAAACGCTGCTTCCTCAAATCGGGCATCCACTTCACCCTTTCCGAAGGAGTAGCGAACCGTCTCATCCTCACTGTACTGGACTGCAAGCTGGGCAAAATCATTTTCCCCATTTGTTGCAAGGGTAAGAATTTCTTGTGCAGTTACATAGGCCTTCTGCTTTCTCTCCTGACTGAAATCCAACCGCTGACCCGCTCCATCTACAGTATAGGTCTTGATAAGGATATGCTCCACAGTAATAGTCCGAGCTTCATCATCACTGATTTCCGGGTTGATATCAGCAATAATCTGCTCATACACCTTCTCGGCATATGCATACTCTTGATACAGCTCCAGAATAGTCTCTTGGGAAATCTCCATTGCCTGGATTTCATCCTCCGTTAAAGAAGAATAGTAGGTCTCCGCAGCCTGTTCCAGGCTCAAATTTTCTTCCTCAGAAAGCTCCACGCCCTTCTCCTTTGCAAGCAGGTACATGGACTTAATCTGGGCAATCTTGGCAAGTACGGTTTCCTTAATATTTTCCTCTAATGTAATACCGCCATGGGTCACATTCCAGATTTCTGGACCATATACATTCTCATACTGATTCTGGGTATTGGTAAGATACACCATAAATTCAGCCTTGCTACAGGAAAGTGAGTCGATTCGAAATAGTTCATCCTCGTTAAACCCGGTAGTAAAAATCACCTTGGTATCCTCACTTCTGCTATTCCAGATTTTTACCCCCATCACCACAGCAATCACAAGAATCACCACCAAAATCAGCAATATGGGAATTATATTTTTCTTCTTTCTCATTTACATCTTCAACCTTTATCATCATACTATGGTCTTTACACTACTGCCGCTGCCACTTTTCTCAATCACCAGCTGCCCCCGTATACGCTCTCGCAGCTCCGGGACGTGGGAGATAATACCAATTAAGCGGTTATTTTCCACCAACGCATTTAAGGTATTGCAGGCTTGATCCAGAGACTCACTGTCCAAGGCACCGAAGCCTTCATCAATAAACAGCGTGTCCACCTTTATTCCTCCACTCATTGATTGTATCACATCACTGAGCCCTAGTGCCAGTGATAACGACGCTTTGAAGGATTCTCCACCGGACAAAGTACGCACAGAGCGGGGCTTTCCAGTATAGAAGTCCATCACCTCAATCTCCAGATTGTCCTTCACCCTTCCATCAGATACTTCCTTGGAACGTCGCATCTCATATCTTCCCGAACTCATCTTGCGGAATCTGATATTGGCAGCCTTTAAGATTTCCTCAAAATAGCTAGCCAGCACATACTGCTCAAATACCAATCGTTTTGGATTGTTACCGCTTGCAATATTCTCCAGTTCCTTAATAAAGCCATATTCCTCACTTTCCCTGGCGATAGTCCTCTCCTTCTCCATAAGCTGCTTTTTACACCGCTTCACCTCGCTGCGGGAATATTCCAGACTACGGTTTTCACCGGAGAACTCCTTTCGCTTCTCCAGCAGTTTATTCAGCAGCTGCTCTGCCTCAGAGGAATCTTTCAGCCCCGTACCGGTAATGTGCTCCTTCAAGGTCTTGCAAAGCTGGCCAGATGCAGAAAGCATTTCCTTATATTTGCGGATTTCTTCACCGAGTGCATCTCTATCCATTTTGCTCATATATGCAGCTTCGTATGCTTCCCGATTTGCAAAACCATGCGCTTTCAATTTCTCCGCAAAATCCATCTCCAGATTCTCATACTCCGTCTGTAGGGTACGCAGCTCTTCCACAGCTCCACTTCGCTGCTTCTCCTGCTGCTCTAGGGTAGCCCGTAAAGAATTCACACTGTCACAGATTTCCTGTAACCGCTTCACTGCCTTATCACAGGTAAGCGTGGACAATTCCTCTGGAACACCCACTACTTCCTCCACGAAAACCAGCAATTCATTTACCGCAGCCTGCAGCTGTCCCACTGCTTCTTCCTGCACTGCCACTTCCGCCTGCTTACTTAATACTGCGCCATATACCAGCTCCGCCTGCTTCCCGGCTGTTTCTGCTGCTTCCTTTAACCCTTCCAGCTCCTCCTCTGAAATAATGGCTGTCTCCAGTCTTGCCGGGCTTGGATGCTCCAACGCTCCGCACACCGGGCATGGCTTTCCTTCTTCTAGAAGCTGAGCAGCAATTCCGATGGCAGCATAGCTTCTTTCCCGAAGAGCATCCTCATAAGCATCCTTTCGAGACTTTGCAGTATGCTCCAGTGCAACATACTGCGTCTTCTCCTCCTCCAGCTTCTTCTTTCTCTCGGACAATTCCCTGATTTTTCCATCCAGTTCCTGCTTCTTTTGCAGATATTTCTGCTTTCCAGAAATCCACTGAGACAATTCCTCCCGACGTTCAAAAACAGGTAATTCCTTCATAAGAAGCCTCTTATTATCTTCTATACTCTTTTCAAGTAGTGCCATTCCGGCAGTTCCTTTCTTTAACTGTTCCATCACAGCAGCAACCTTCACTGCATCGGCTTCCAGATAACCAGCCTCCACCGCTGCATTGTAGCGGCCTTCCTTCTCTCCGTAGAATTCCCGCTGCCCCTCCAGCTTTTCCAGCTCTGCTGCCGCCTGCAAATACTGACGGATTCGCTTATTTTCCTCTTCTATAGCAGTTAAATCACGTTGCTTTTTTAATATCTCTTTCTCGTTTTTCTCATTCCCTTTCTTATTCTCAGAAAGCTTCTCTACAAGCTCATGCTCCATAGCCTCCAGACACACACTTATCTTATCAAATGGTACTGCAGAAAGCTCCAAAAAGCTCAAGAACTCTTCCTTTAAGCTCTCTGCCACCGCCATACTCTTAAAGCAGCCCGTCAAAATGCGCAAATCCTCATCCAGCTTTGCCTTCTGCTCTGCCACCTTCTGATAACGCTTCTTGGCCTCTCTGGACAGATTATAAGTAAACCGCTCATAGATTCCCGTACCGAAAATCTCCCTGAAAATCTTGGTCTTATCCTTGGGGGATGCGGTAAGAAGCTTTGCAAATTCCCCCTGAGCAATCATAGACAGCTGCTTAAACTGCTGCAAATCTACACCCATTAGCTCTGTCAATCCATTGTTTACTTCCCGAACGCCTTCAATCACCCTGCCATCTGGCAACTCAAGGAGGGCATTCTCCTTCTCCTTGGTAAGCATGCCCTCCCCACTACTACGCTTCTTCGGACGGAAATACTCTGGATTTCTGCGGATAAAGTACTCCTTGCCCCCATGCTCCATGGTTAGTTCTACATAGGTGGGCGTCTGGGCATCCGCAAAATCACTACGCACACTGCCACGTTCTTTATCCCTCATCTCGCCACTGAGCGCACCGTATAACGCATAGGTAATGGCATCGAATATGGTTGTTTTACCGGCTCCCGTAGCACCGGTAATCAAAAATATTCCCTGTCCGTAAAATCCGGTAAAATCAATCTCTGCTTTGTCTTTATATGGTCCCCATGCACTGATACACATCTTTATAGGCTTCATGACTCACCTGCCTCTCTGGCGGCCTCGTCCACCGCCTTTTTTTGAGCCTCGGTCAATTCCTCACCAACCAGCATATAATAAAACTCCGCAAACAGCTCCTGGATACTCTTCTGCTGCCCCTGAAAACTGCTATCGTATAGTTCCTCATTCACACTATAGTTTTTCTCCAGCACAATCTGAAGCACGTTAGGATATACACTCCGAAGAGTACCAATGGGGTCAATCAGGGCATCCCTGTCTGTCAATACTGCCTGGATATAGTCCTCGCAATTAACACCTTCCGCATTCACCACCTCTGGCTGGATAAGCTGATTTAATTCTCCCCTTATGATGCGCATCTCACGATAAGGCTTTAATGGCCTTTTCTCTACATGCACACTGCCATCTTTCTTTATTTCCACCAAATTGACCGTCTTGGTCTGATTCGCCTCAGAGAAGGAATATTTCATAGGGGCTCCACTGTAATACACTTCTCCTCTACCTACCTTCTGGCTCTTGTGAATGTGCCCCAGTGCCACATAGGCAAAGCCCTGAAATACATCCGCAGTCACATTGTCAATGCCGCCAACATCCACTGCGGTCTCAGAATCAGAAAGTTCGGGCAGCTGTCCCGTCTCCCCGGTCACAAAATAATGAGAAACCAACACATACTGCTTCCCATCCTGAAAATCTATATTTTCCCTTGCAAGCAGCTCTGTCACAGCCTCCTGACAATTACTCTTCCCCACTACGCCGGACTTTACAAAGGGCAGACAGACAAATACCATCTCCTCAGAGCCTTTTTGCAGATTTACCCTGCGCAGACTGCCTTCATAGACGCCTCCGATATATAAGCCCTGCTTTTCCAGAATCTTCGCTCCGAAGCTGACACGCTCCGGCGAATCGTGATTCCCGCTAATCATAATTATCGGGATATCCTCCTTGACAAAATCAGTCAAGAAATTGTCCAAAAGCTCTACTGCCTCCGTGGGCGGCAGGGAACGGTCATACACATCTCCGGCAATCACCAGTGCATCCACCTTCTCCTCCAAGGCAATCCGGCGAATCTCAGAGAGCATATGCTTCTGATCCTCATAAAGAGAGCACTCAAATATTTTCTTTCCAATATGCAAATCACTTGTGTGTAAGAACTTCATTTTGCTCTCCCTTCTTTTTTAAACGTAAAAGATGCTATAATGCATGTCTGCATTATAGCATCTTCCAAAGATTAATTCTATTCCTATTTGATTACGTGAATCCATCCTTCTGGAGCCTCGATACATCCCATCTGGATACCAGTTAAGGTATCATATAACTTCTTGGTTACAGGACCCATCTCAGTCATTCCGCTTGGGAAGCAGATTTCTTCGCCGTGGTTTACAATCTTTCCTACCGGAGAGATAACTGCTGCGGTACCGCAGAGACCACATTCCGCGAAATCCTTTACTTCATCAATGTATACTTCTCTCTCTTCAACCTCAAGTCCTAAGTACTCTTTCGCAACAATCAGCAGAGAACGACGGGTGATAGAAGGTAAAATAGTATTTGACTTAGGAGTTACCACCTTGCCGTCCTTGGTTACGAACAGGAAGTTAGCACCACCGGTTTCCTCAACCTTGGTTCTGGTCTTAGAATCTAAGTACATATTCTCATCATAACCCTCATGGTGAGCAGTTACAATTGCATGTAAGCTCATTGCATAGTTAAGACCAGCCTTAATATTACCGGTACCATTTGGTGCCGCACGGTCAAAATCACTTACCTTTAAGGTTAAAGGCTTAACGCCGCCCTTGAAGTAAGGACCAACCGGAGTACAGAGAATTCTAAACTGATATTCATCCGCAGGCTTAACACCGATTACAGGGTTAGAACCGAACATATATGGACGAAGGTAAAGAGTTGCACCGCTTCCGTAAGGTGGAACCCATGCTTCGTTAGCCTTAACAACCTCTGTAACTGCTTCGATGAATCTTTCCTCAGGAAAAACAGGCATCTCAAGTCTCTTTGCAGACTCTGCAAGACGAGCCGCATTTAAGTCCGGGCGGAACACTACGATGTGTCCATCCTCGGTAGTATATGCCTTTAAGCCTTCAAATACAGTCTGCGCATACTGTAATACACCTGCACACTCATTTAAAACAATATTAGCATCAGTAGATATAGTGCCCTCATCCCATGCACCATCCTTAAAATTGGATACATATCTGTAATCAGTCTGTACATATCCGAAGCCTAAATTGCCCCAATCGATGTTTTTCTTTTCCATATCGGTACTCCCATCTGTGCTTTTGCACGCTTTATTTCGCTATGCTTTATCAAGGTAAAGCATCAAATTTTCTTTTAATTATAAACCTATTTGCCTAAAAGTCAAGAGTGACGCCGCTCATATCTTAAAAACTCATAAGCAATGTCAAAATAGGTCTGCTCATCACTGTCCGCAGTGATTACCCAGTCCTCGTCCTTACCCAGATTAGGGAAATGGGTATCTGCCTGATACTCATGGTCAATCTTAGTGACATGCACCACATCACAATAGGGTAAAAGCTGCTTATACACACTGGCACCGCCAATGACATAAACATCCTCTGACGGGTACTTCTTCAGCTCCTCCAGAAGCTCATCGATGCTGTGCACCACTGTACCACCCTTTACTGCAAACTTCGGGTCCTTACTTAGAATAATACTGGTTCTACCCGCAAGCGGCATCCCCTGCGGAAAATTGGCCAAGGTCTTGCGCCCCATTACCACTACTTTGCCGGCAGTTTCCTCCCTAAAATGCTTCTGATCGTTGGGGATAGTCACAAGGAGCTGTCCCCGGTTCCCAATCGCCCAATTATTATCCGCAACTACAATTATATTCATCTTTCACCACCTACTACACTGCAATCGGGATATTGGTAATCTGCTCTCCAGTGACGTAATCCTCTACAAATAAATCTTTCGTAGTGAATTGGTAGAAGTCCTTAATCTCCGGGTTGAGCCATACCTTAGGTGCGGGATGTTCTTCACGCTGAATCAGCTCTTTGATAATGTCCACGTGTCTGTCGTAGATATGTGCATCGGCAATCACATGCACCAGCTCGCCGGCAACCATATCGTTTACCTGAGCAACCATCATAAGAAGGATGGCGTACTGCGCCACATTCCAGTTATTGGCTGCAAGAATATCCTGACTGCGCTGGTTTAGAATCATGTTCAATACCAGCTTATCGCAGCCCTCTTCCTTGGTTACATTGTAAGTAGCGGAATAACAGCAAGGATCCAGATGCCCGGTAGCAAGGTCGTGGAACTGATACATATTAGTCATGATCCTGCGGCTGTAAGGATTCTCCTTCAGCTGCTTTAACACATAATCCATCTGGTCAATCTGCTCACCCTTGTAGGTGAACTTCTCACCGATGACATAGCCATACGCCGTACCAATAGAACCGTTCTCATCTGCCCACTGATCCCAGATATGAGGCTTTAAATCTTTGATATTGTTGGACTTTCTCTGATAAATCCAAAGAATCTCATCCATAGCACTTTTTAGTGCCGTTCTGCGCAGTGTAAGTGCCGGAAACTCCTTTCGCAGATCATAACGGTTCACCACACCGAACTTCTTAATGGTGTATGCATACTCACCGGTATCCTCCCACTTAGGGCGTACCAGCTCTCCCTTCGTATCTACCCCGTTGTCCAAAATATCCTGACACATTTCTTTAAATACTCTATCAGCATAACTCATTTCAATATAGCTCTCCCTCTGTCTAATAATTTGTAAAGCGGTCCAGTTTATCGCAAAGTGACACAATCTGATCCGCCATCTTGGCCAAATCCTTATTTGCCATGCCTTCGCTCTTTTTAATAATCGCCATAAGACGCTGGCCGGCAGCAAGAAGCCTTGCATATACTCCAGTAGCCGGCTTATCCTTCTTCTGCAACAGCATAGGACTTGCCTCAAATTCAAACTGATTACTCACCAGATTAAATACGGTACCACTGTATGGTGCATAGGCTCTCTGTCCGTGCTCAATTTTCAGACACTCCACAAAGGAGGTACACACACTATCCTCACCATGAACCACAAAGACCTTCTTAGGCTTTTCCTCAAAGGCATTAATCCAATCCAAAAGTCCGTCCTTATCCGCATGACCGCTGAGTCCCTTTATGGTAGCAATGTGGGCTCTGACCTCTATGGGCTCCCCAAATAGGCGCACTTCCGAAGCCCCCTCTAAGATGGCTCTTCCAAGCGTTCCTACGGACTGATAGCCAACAAACAGCACGGTACATTCCGGACGCCACAGGTTGTGTTTTAAATGATGACGGATTCGTCCCGCCTCACACATACCCGATGCGGACAGAATCACCTTGGGCTGCTCGTCAAAGTTAATCGCCTTAGACTCTTCACTGGTAATGGAAAGACGAAGCCCACCGAAGGAAATCGGGTTAATTCCCTCTTTTACATACTCCATGGCATCTTCGTCGAAGCATTCATAGCGATTCTCCGTAAAGACACTGGTAGCCTCCACCGCCATAGGACTGTCCACATACACGGGGAAATTATCATGTCCTTGAATCATCTTGTTCACTTTAATCTGGCGAAGGAAATAAAGCATCTCCTGGGTTCTTCCTACCGCAAAAGAAGGAATGACCACATTACCGCCCTTGTCAAAGGTCTCCTGAATAATCTGCGCCAGCTCTTTTACATAATCCGGTCTCTCCGCCGCATGAATACGGTCACCATAGGTGGACTCCATTACCACATAATCTGCCTGCTTTGTATAAATGGGATTTCGCAGAAGGGGCTGCTCCTTATTACCAATGTCACCGGAAAATACAATCTTCTTTGTGACATTATCCTCTGTAGCCCACACTTCAATACTTGCAGAACCCAGTAAGTGACCGATATCCGTAAACCGAATCTTCACACCTTCGCAGACCTCTATCTCCGTATCATAATGACAGCCCACGATACGCTTAATAACCCCATCCGCATCCTGCATGGTAAAGAGGGGCTCCACCAAAGGATTGTCCTTACTTCTCTTTGCCTTACGATTCTTCCACTCCGCTTCCATCATCTGGATATGAGCGCAGTCGCGAAGCATGATGTCACATAAATCCGCAGATGCCTCTGTTGTAAATATCTGCCCTCTGAATCCTCTGGCATATAAAAGAGGCAGCATACCGGAATGGTCTACATGTGCATGAGTCAGAAGCACATAATCCACCATCGCCGGTGATATGGGCAATTCCGCATTTTCAAAGGTATTTATCCCCTGCTCCATACCATAATCCACCAGAATATGCTTCTCTCCAACCTGCAAATAGTGACAACTTCCTGTCACCTCATGAGCTGCACCAATAAACGTAAGCTTCATACAAACCCTCCATTCCGAAAAAAATGTAAAAGTTTCATTACACTACCTTCATTATATTACACCCACGTCCAAAACGCTAGAAAAAGCCTTTAAAAATCCCCCTTTCTTCCAACAAAAAGTATTGCGTAAATTTTTTTAAAAATTTCTTCAATTTATTGTTGACAAATCATTTTACATCGTGTATAGTATGTATTGTTCCAAGGAACACAACAGACATGCGCGAGTGGCTCAGCGGTGGAGCACCTCCTTGCCAAGGAGGGGGTCGCGGGTTCGATCCCCGTCTCGCGCTCTGAAAATAAGGATGATACGAAAGTATCATCCTTATTTTTTCGAGCCCTGACAGGGCTCGAAGGTTCAATCTTCTACGCTCCGCTTCGGTCCGCGCAAAGCCGAGGTCCCCCGGACCTCGTGCGCCGTCTCGCGCTCTCAACAAAAGGGATATCCGATAGGGTATCCTTTTTTGTTGAGCGTACGAAATTCACACATTGTAATCAGTAGATATGGCATTCATAATATCCCTTCACTTCATTCTCCATTTCTCACTAAGACACTCTCTTATCTCTTCTGATTTATGGGCTGAATTCCTTCTTTTCTGGCGTTATGAGTCTGGTTCTGATTCTCTGGAGTTATCTTCTGGGTAATACTATTAAATTTGTTATGATTTCTTTGCTCTTCTGACTTTATGAATTCTGATTTGTCCATTTTATCACCCCTTACATATTATTTCTCTTCAAAATATACTATATCCATTTTTGCAAAATAAAAACTGCCAGAATAGCCCCAAAATCCATTCTGACAGTTCTTCCATTTCATCTATTCTTCAAACTTCCCAGCATATTTTACTCTGTAAATACGCTTGATGGAATCGTTGATTCTCTCTTCCGCAATAACACCGTCCGCAAGAGCCTGAAGTACACCAACATATGCATCCTCAAAGTCCTCTGGCATCAGAATCATATCACAGCCGGCCTTTAATGCCTGTACAGCAGCCTCACCAGAATCATAATATTCCGAAATCGCCTTGATATTCATTGCATCCGTAATAATCACACCGTCAAAGCCCAGTTCATTACGAAGAATATCCGTAACGATTACCTTAGACATGGATGCGGGAGTGTTATCCCCGGTAAGCTGTGGTGCATCCACATGGCCAATCATGACAAAGTCTGCCCCTGCATCAATACCAGCCTGGTATATAGTAAATTCATTTGCACGGAACTCTTCTGCCGTACGTTCAACCGTTGCCAGTCCCTTGTGGGTATCCTCAGTGGTGGATCCGATTCCCGGGAAGTGCTTTAAGCAGGAAGAAACCCCTTGCTCCTCCAAGCCACGCATCATTTCCAGCACATAGGGAATCGCAAAAGCTGCATCACTGCCATATGTACGTCCTGCCATCACACTATTTTCCACATTTGCAATATCCGCAACCGGCGCAAAATCTACATTCACACCATAAGAGGCCATCGTACTACCAATGGTGACACCTACATTATAAGCAGCATTGGTGTCCCCCGATTGGGCAATGGCTCCTGCACCAGCCTGCTTCTCCATAAGGCCAGCTTCGGTGAGACGGCTTACATCGCCCCCTTCTTCGTCCAGACCGATAAACAGTGGATACTTACTGTACAGCTTAGTGTTGCTCACCATCTCTGTAAACTGCTCTGCATCCTTGATATTCTTTTCAAAATAAATAATTCCACCTACCGCATACTGCGACAACGCATCCTTGGTTCCGTCCCCTGCTTTCACTGCCGTTCCCACACCAGTAATGGATTCTGGTGTTACGAAGAAAAGACCTGCCACACGATCCTCAATAGGCATCTGCGCTACAATCTCATCAATAAAGTCATCCAACAGCTCGTCCGGTGAAGGCGTCGGCTCCGGTGTCGGCGTCGGTTTTTCTATCTCCGGTTCCGAAGAAACCATTTCCTCGATTACCTCCTGCTGGCTGCTCTGTACAGAGTTCTCTGCCTGTTCCTTCTCTGAAGCATTTTTTACTGCAAATATAATTCCCAACGAAATAAGTGCGACCACGAAAATCATGGTCAGATAAACCAAAATCTGATTTCTAATTCGCCGCTTTCTACGAAATTCTCTTCTCTCAAATTCATTATTTCCCATCTATATTAATCTCCTGTGCAATACTTTATTAGAATTTTCGTTCCTATCATACCACAGTAGCCCATACTTTTACCATAGAAAATAAAGGAAAGTTTCATCTTTTCCATAACACAAAGGACGCGTCAGCTTTTATTCTACCTGACGCGTCCTATCTAACTATGATTTCCAATGGTCCAATCCTCTTTTCTGAAATTCTGTTTTCTAGTTACAATCTATATGAAGTTTTTCTAATATGACTTCCATTTTATCTTTTGTACCTTACATCCTATGTACTATCGAGTACTGTAACTCTTTCTCCTTTGTTACTTATTTCTTATGTATATAAATGGAAGCTTGTTGGGT
>F42_Fallow_Deer__coassemble_328_pt1 | contig 39848 bp, 42 predicted proteins | sample F42_Fallow_Deer__metabat2_low_PE_003 | metagenome-assembled genome bin F42_Fallow_Deer
TTTCATTACTATTTGTGCCGCCAACCGAAGGCGGCGGAATGGAGATTATTATGAAGAAATTAACCGCTTTATTTTTATCATTAACAATGGCAATTGGACTTACTGCATGTGGTGGTAGTGCTGATGGTAAGACCTTTACCGTAGGATTTGATGCGGAGTATCCACCATACGGCTATATGGCTGATGACGGAAGCTATACCGGTTTTGATCTTGAACTTGCACAGGAAGTATGTGAGCGTAATGGCTGGACTTTAGTGAAGCAGCCAATCGACTGGAATACTAAGGATATGGAGCTTAACTCCGGTTCTATCGACTGTATCTGGAACGGCTTCACCGTAACCGGACGTGAGGATCAGTATACTTGGTCTGTACCTTATGTAGATAATTCTATCGTTTTCATTACTATGAACGATTCTGATATTCAGGCAAAGGCTGATCTTGCAGGTAAGATTGTAGTAACTCAGGCTGGTTCTTCTGCCCTTACTGCCCTTACTGATGAGAGCGAAGACAATGCTGCTAATTTAGATCTGGCAGCAAGCTTTGCAGAGCTTCAGCAGGTTGCTGATTACAATACTGCATTCCTTAACTTAGAGTCAGGTGTGGTGGATGCTATTGCAGTAGATATCGGTGTTGCCCAGTATCAGCTGACTTCCCGTGAAGGAACCTTCCGTATGCTTGAGGAACAGCTTTCTACAGAGCAGTATGCAGTAGGCTTCAAGCTTGGTAATGAAGAGCTTCGTGATACTGTTCAGAATACCCTTTTCGAAATGTACAAGGATGGCACTTTCATGGAAATCGCAGAGAAGTATTCTGATTACAATTTGTCTGACATGGTTTGTATCGGCGATTACATTAACTAATGAAGTGAGGAATTTTAGCTATGACAATCTGGGGGATGGCGCAGCAGGTATTATCCGGTACAGGTGCTACGCTGCTTATCTTTTTTTCGACAGTGATTTTTTCCATGCCATTAGGACTTCTGGTGGCATTTGGGCGCATGAGCAAATGTAAGCCCGTTTCTATTGTTGTAAAAGGCTTTATTTCCATATTGCGTGGTACACCGTTGATGCTTCAGTTAATCGTGTGGTTTTATGGCCCCTATTACTTATTTGAGATGCAGCTGTCCTCCGGCTGGAGGCTGACAGCTACGATTCTGGGATTCTCTATTAACTACGCTGCTTATTTTGCAGAAATTTTCCGTTCTGGTATTCAGAGTATTCCCCAGGGACAGTATGAGGCGGCAAATGTGCTGGGGTATAGCAAGACGCAGACCTTCACCAAGATTATCTTCCCACAGATGTGCAAGAGAGTGCTTCCGCCGGTTACCAATGAGGTAATTACCTTGGTAAAGGATACCTCTCTGGCATTTGTGCTTGCTTATTCGGAGGTATTTACTATTGCAAAACAGGTGGCGGCAGCACAGACTACGATCCTGCCTTTATTTATCGCAGGTGGCTTCTACTATGTGTTCAACTTTGTAGTAGATTTTGTTATGGCTAAGATTGAACAGAAAATGAACTACTATCGCTAAGGAGTTATCAAGGCTTATGAAATATCTGGAAATTAAAAATTGCAAAAAAGCGTTTGATGACCTTAGCGTATTAAACGATATTTCCCTTTCGGTAGAGGAAGGAGAGGTAGTTGCCATTATTGGACCATCCGGCTCCGGTAAATCCACTCTTCTCCGTTGTGCTACTCTTTTGGAGACCATGGATAGCGGCGAATTGGTATATATGGGGGAAAAGGCAGTGGTCACCGAGAATGGTCAGGCCATGTATGCGGATACTACAGCCCTTAAGAAGATTAAGAATTATTTTGGACTTGTGTTTCAGAATTTTAATCTGTTTCCCCACTATAGCGTATTGAGAAATGTGTGCGATGCACCAATCAGTGTGCAGAAGAGAAATAAGGAAGAAGTAAAGCAGGAGGCAATTCAGCTTCTGGCTAAAATGGGACTTTCCGGGAAGGAAGACGCGTATCCTTGTCAGCTTTCCGGTGGGCAGCAGCAGCGGGTGGCTATTGCCAGAGCACTGGCTATGAAGCCTTCTATTTTATTCTTTGATGAGCCTACCTCGGCATTGGACCCGGAGCTTACGGGAGAAATTTTAAAGGTTATCCGTCAGCTGGCGGAGGAAAAGATGACAATGGTTATCGTAACTCATGAGATGAGCTTTGCACGAGATGTGGCAGACAGGGTCATTTTCATGGATGGTGGATATATCATTGAGGAGGGTGACCCTCATGAAGTGATTGAGCACCCGAAGGAAGAACGTACCAAGCAGTTTCTGGCACGTTTTTCAGCAGAATAGTAGATTGGAGTTGCGTTTTTGAAAATTCAGTATGTAAATCCGGCAGGGAATATGACCGCCATAGTAGAAGGGTTTGTGCCTATGGCAGAACGTATTTCTCTGTCTAAGAAGATTTTAGATAAAAAATATGCCGAGCAGGTAGGGTTTGAGACTGCACCTGCTTTGGGAGGCTTATACAGACTGGAAATGATGGGCGGGGAATTCTGTGGCAACGCAGCCCGCTCATTTGGATATTTAAAGGCATTGGAGGAGTTTGAAACAGGTGCCCATACCATAAACGTGGAAATTTCCGGTGCGGAGGCACCTATTGCCATTAATGTGGACTTGGATAAGGGAGTGTCTTTTGCACAGATGCCCATACCTTCCCGGTTAGAACAGGTTGTTGTACAAGGAAGCTCGTATCCGGTAGTGATGTGTCATGGTATCTGTCATTTGATTGCTCTTGGAGTGTTACCGGATGAGGTATTTGTAGCTTCTGCGTTAGATGCAATGAAGTCTTTAAAGCAGGATGCGTATGGAATTATGTTCGTAGATGCCAGAACGGGGCGGCTCACTCCGGCAGTGTATGTGCCAACTACCGATTCTCTTGTCTGGGAGTCCTCCTGCGGCTCTGGAAGTGTAGCCTGTGGCTGGTACCTGGCTATGGCGGAAAGTGTGATGAAAGAGGCTTCTATGCAAACGTATGCCTTTGTCCAACCTGGCGGTACCATTCATGTGGAGCTTACCCTACAGGGGGACAAGGTAACTGCCTGCAGCATGGGTGGAGAGATAAATATTGTTGAGGTGAAATAGGGAGTGCTGCAAAAAGGTATTCCCCAGGGCGTGCATTTCAATTTTTAGCACTCCCGTTTGTCTTATAGCCTTTATTCAAACATTTCGTTAATTTTAGCAATGTATTCCTTGGTTAAGGTTACGCCTACACCACCGGGGTTTACAATGTAACCGTTAGTTCCTTTTGGAACATCCATGGTAGCTAATTGCTCAAAAGTAACCACAATGGCTTTCACTTCTTCCTTACCTGCTTTGAAACGCTGATATTCCATGCCGTCGCTGAAAAGAGGTACCATGCTGGTGGTTTCGTTCATGCGGAATAAAACCTGCTGGATATTGCGGTTGTCACCTTCGGACTTGTCTACAATCGGAAGAAGATATTTTGCACGCTTGATGTTAGCGGACATTTCTTCGTCTAATTCCTGTAGATGTTTTAAATCTGTCTGAGGATCCTTTCTGCGAAGCTCCTGCATATAGTAAATCATACTAATCTGGAGTGAGGGATTCTCTAAAGGTCTCTGCTGCTCTGGTAAGTTGGAAAAGTCAGGACGCTTGATTACTTCGCGTACTTTATATACCGCTTCGCCTTCGTCGGTAGTCCAGTGCATAGCGGTGATTCCGTAAACAAAGAAGCTGGAAACAATCATAATCATTTCCTTCTGACTCATCTTGATTGCAAGGGTAGGCTGGATGTGTGCTTCTGCAAGCTCTATAGCCTTTGCCTTAGCAGTTTCTAAGTTGGTGAAAAGAAATGCCTCATCTTCACCGGACTGCTCATTATAAACCGTATAAGGAACATGAGTTAAGTGTGAAAATAAGATATATGCCTCTTCAAGAGTCGGTAAGCTCTTTAAAAATTCTGTTTTCTGTGTGTCGTTCATAAGAAATACTCCTCCCAATGTTCATGTCTATTACAGTTCGGTCATGACTTGCGCGAGAACAAAAATCTGGCTTGCAAGATTTTTGGAACGGGCAAAGGAATGGACTGAGCGCATGTTGATGAGCAAAGTCGCCTTTGCGAATGCGCATGCAGAACTGTTATTTGCATTACTGTATTGTATCATATTTGATTGAATTTTTGTATAGGAAAATTGTATACTAGGTAAATAAAGGAGGTAAAAGGTTATGTCCAAACAAAGAACCTACATCTGCATAGACCTAAAAAGCTTTTATGCCTCCGTGGAGTGCGCAGATTTGGGGCTGGACCCACTGACCACGAAGCTGGTAGTGGCAGACCCGGAACGAAGCGAAAAGACCATCTGCCTTGCCATTTCTCCGGCAATGAAGGCTCTGGGAATCCACAACAGATGCCGCGTATTTGAAATCCCCAAGGGAATCGATTACATCATGGCGCAGCCCAGAATGCAGCGTTATATTGATGTGTCAGCCAATATTTACGGAATATATTTGAAATATATTGCCAAAGAGGATATTCATGTGTACTCTATCGACGAGTGCTTTATGGATGTGACGGACTATCTGCACATGTATCAGAAGACAGCCAAGGAACTTGCCATGGGTATCATGCAGGAGGTATATGAGAAAACCATGATTACCGCCACCTGTGGCATCGGAACCAATTTATATCTTGCGAAGGTGGCACTGGATATCACTGCGAAGCATGTGGAGGATCATGTGGGTTATCTGGATGAGAAAATGTACCGAAATACTCTCTGGAATCACAGACCGCTTACTGATTTCTGGCGGGTTGGACGGGGGATTGCGGCGAGACTTGCCACCTGCGGTATCTACGACATGCAGGGTATTGCCGAGGCGGACGAGGATTTAATGTACCAGCTTTTCGGGATTGATGCGGAGCTTCTGATAGACCATGCATGGGGCCGGGAAACCACCACCATGCCGGATATTAAGAATTTCAAGTCCAAGCATAACTGTTTATCCAGCGGACAGGTTCTCTGTCATGGCTACAGCTTTGCAGACGGAAAACTCATTGCCAAGGAGATGGCAGACCTTTTATGTCTGGAGCTGGTAGCGAAAAATCTGGTGACCGAATCCGTTTCCTTATATATAGGCTATGAAAACGGATATAACAGACCACACGCAAATGGCAGCATTGGACTCCCTACGGCAACCTGCTCCGCAAAGCTGATCATGAACTACGTGGAAAAGCTGTATGACCGTATTGTAGACCCGTTTACCCCGGTACGGCGGTTAAATCTTTCCTTTAATAATGTAGTGGCGGGAGAGTATCAGCAGTACGACCTTTTTACGGATCCGGCAGAGCTGGAGCGGGAGAAGAAGATGCAGCTTGCTATGCTGGACATCAAGAAAAAGTTCGGCAAGAATGCCATTTTAAAAGGACTAAACTTAGAAGAGAATGCTACTACCATAGAACGAAACCGACAGATTGGAGGGCATAAGAGTGGGGAATAGACCGAAAATGAGTCCGGCAGATCGTGCCAAGCAGTTCATGCCCTTTGCGGCACTAAAGGGCTATGAAGAGGCTCTTAGGGAAAAAGAACGGGAAATGGAAGAAAAGATGAAGAATGATATGGGAGAAGAGTACCATGAAGATTTTTCGAGTTTCGACTAAAGTATTTCGGATTTGCGTCGATAACTTATACAAGTAAAGTAAGAAAAGTGTTTAGAGTTTATTAGGAGGAGTCCATATGAGAATAGAGTCTTATAATCAGATTCAGCAGATTTATCAGAAACAGCGTCTCAATAAATCACAAGCGGCTCATCAGACATCACAGACCGATATGCTCCAGATTAGCAGCCTTGGAAAGGACTTCCAGACTGCGAAGGAAGCAGTGAAGAATTGTCCGGATATCAGAGAAGAGATTACTGCTCCGATTAAGGCAAGACTGGAGAACGGTACTTATGATGTAGATACCGCAAGCTTTGCAGAAAAGCTTATGCAGAAATACGCAGAATTGGGGTAAAAAACAGTGGCAAGCTTGATGGAGAACCTGATTCAGGTGTTGGAAGATGAGCAGGTTCAGTATGCAGGTCTGCTGGAGCTGTCAACGAAAAAGACCGACTACATTGTAGCCGGAGACCTCGAAAATATTAATAAAATCACGGATGAAGAAGGCTTATGGCTGAGTAATATTAACCGATTGGAGAAAAAGAGGGAAGAAGTTACTTCAGATATTGCCAATGTACTTAACAAGGATGTTAACACTTTGAAAATTTCAGCATTGGTCGAGATGCTCGCGGCAAGACCGGAGGAACAGAAGCGTTTAAAGGATGCCGGTGATGCCCTGTCGAAGGTGGTAAGGAATCTTCAGCAGATTAATGAGCGGAACAGAGAATTACTCGACCATGCCCTACAGTTGGTGGAATTCGATATGAATTTGATACAGGCAATGCGTACTGCACCAACTACAGCCAATTACAATAAGGGCGCGTACACTACAGGAAGTGTGATAGGAACCGGCAATCGCGGTTTTGATGCAAAGCAGTAGGCTTTGTGACCTTGAGAAGAAAGAGAGGTGGATATTCATGCCACTTATGGGAAGCCTTTGGATAGGAACATCAGGATTACAAACAAGTCAAAATGCGCTGAATACCACAGCGCATAACTTATCTAATACGGACACTGAGGGATATGTTAGACAACAGGTCCAGCAGGGTACCAGATTCTATAATACTCTTGCCGTTGCTCCCAAATCTGTTGCAAATCAACAGTATGGTCTGGGTGTAAATTACATTGCTGTAAAACATGTCAGAGATTATTTCCTTGATAAAACATACCGTACAGAGTCTGGTCGTGCTATGTTTTATCAGGTTTCTTCGGAGACCTTGGAAGAAGCAGAGAATCTTCTGGGCGAGTTGAATGGTGAAGCGTTCCAGACTACCATGAGCAACCTTTGGACTGCTGTACAGGAGCTTGCGAAAGACCCTACCAGCTCCGTAACACAGGGACTAATGGTGCAGCGAGCAGAGGAAATGGTAGAGAGAGCTGTAAATATTTATGATAGTCTTTGCAATTATCAGGACAATCTGAATATGCAGATTAAGCAGAAAGTTGATTTGATTAACGATTATGGTAATCAGATTTTAGAATTAAATGACCAGATTCGTAATATTGAATCTGGCGGAATCGAGCATGCCAACGACCTTCGAGATGTGAGAGATTCCATTTTGGATGAGCTGGGACAGCTGGTGAATATGGACTATACCGAGGATATCACCGGTAATGTATATGTTCGTATTGAAGGTGTGGATTTTGTAAAAGGCTCCATGTGTTACGAAATTGGCTTACATGTAGATGAAACAACCGGGTTCTACACTCCGTTCTGGCCATTGAATGCCAAGTACGAAGTATTGGAGAACGGTACCAGAGAATACCATATTGAAGGTGCAGAAGTCTTTGATTTGGATAAAGAGATTTCAACAGATATGGAAACCGATATCGGTGGCGTAAAGGCTATGCTTTTAGCGCGAGGCGACCATAGAGCGGATTATACAGATATTGAGAAGGATTACAGTGCGGTAGAGCAGTCCGTTATCATGAATCTTCAGGCGGAATTCGATCAGATGATTCATAACGTGGTAACCAAGATTAACGAAGTCCTTCAGGAAGCGGCAGGCGGAACCAGAGGGAATTTGACACTGGAAGACGGAACTACTTTGACGGATGTTTTGTACTTCGAAAGTGCCCCGGACGGTTACATGAGAAAGGAAGATGGACAGCCGCTTCAGATGTTTGCAAAGATTACCACGGATTCCTATGACAAGGTAGTCGGAGCGGATGGCAAAGAGTATTGGGTATACGCAGAAGAAGATTTCAGTCAGACCGATAGCTTATACACTCTGAGAAATCTCCAGATTGACAGAGAGATTAAGCAGGCACCGGCACTTCTTGGCCTCAGATTGGCAGATGGTAGTGAGGATATGGATACCGTAAATGCTATGGTAGATGCCTTCACGGAAGAGATTTATACCTTAAATCCTAAGGTGAAGAAGACCACATCCTTTATGGACTATTATACAGACTTGGTTTCTCAGGTTGCTAACAGTGGAGCGGTATTCAACAGCGTATACGAGAATCAGCTAAATACCGTAGAGGCTACAGAGAATGCCAGACAGCAGATTATCGGTGTATCTTCCGATGACGAGCTTTCCAATATGATTAAATTCCAGAATGCATACAATGCATCCAGCCGTTATATCAATACAGTAAGTCAGATGCTGGAGCATATCCTAAATACGTTAGGCGTATAAAATGAAAGGAGGCTATTATGCCCTCAACATTTTTTGGATTAAATACAGCTTATACAGGCCTTCTTGCTAATAATGCTGCATTAAATACAACATCAAATAATATTGCAAATGTACAGACAGAAGGCTACAGCCGTCAGCAGGTAATTCAGGAAGCTGCGGATGCACTGAGAGTATTCCAGACCTACGGATGTGCCGGTGCCGGTGTAGAGACACTTGCCATCGAGCGTATTCGTGATGAATTCTATGACCAGAAGTACTGGAACAACAATACCAAGACCGGCGAGTATGAAATCAAGGCTTATTACATGCAGCAGATTGAGACATACTTCGAGGATAATGGTATAGATTCCGGTTTCAAAACAGTCTTTGATGATTTTATGCTGGAAGCGATGGAAGAGCTTTTGAAGGATCCTAGCAGCGATTCGGCTAAGGCACAGTTTGTTGGTAAGGCAGATGCGCTGGCGGAGTATTTCAACAGTCTTGGCGGCAACTTGGAAGCACTACAGAAGGATATCAACGCAGAGATTAAGTTAAAGGTTGATGAGATTAATTCCATTGCTGCTGAAATTGCAACCTTAAATAAACAGATTAACGTTATTGAATTGACCGGCCCTAAAGCAAATGAGCTTCGTGATAAGAGAACACTTCTTTTGGATGATTTATCCAAGATTGTAGATATCGAATGTATCGAGACTCCTATCGTAGATGCTAATCAGCCGGATCGAGAGAGTGGAGCGAATCGTTTCCTCGTGAAGCTTGCAGGCGGTCAGGTGCTGATAGATACCACAGAATTTAACGGACTTCATTGCGAAGCAAGAGAAGTATACGAGAAAGTACATCAGACAGATATTGATGGACTTTATGAAGTATATTGGGACAATGGTGAGAAGTTCAATCTTTATAATCCGCTTTTGGGCGGCGAGCTTTATGGTCTGGTACAGCTTCGTGATGGTAATAATGCAGAGAATTTTAAGGGGACTGTTACTGCAATCGGAACCACAGAGGATGGTACGCAGGATACCGTTACCATAAAGGTAGAGAATGCTTGCCTGATGGATTTAAATAAGAGTAATCTTTCAGATCAGGGTGGCATCATCAACTTAGGAAATCACCTGTATTACTATGACAGATGGTCTTACACCAGAGCGGAGGATGGTAGTGTTACTTATACCTTTACCTTATCCGGTGCAGATAAGAACGAAGGCAAGAGAGTAAAGGAAGACAGAATTCTTAAGGAAGCTACCATCGGAACCAGTGTTGCATATCAGGGAATTCCTTATTATATGAATCAGATGAATGAATGGGTGAGAACCTATGCTCAGAAGTTCAATGATATTGTTACCAGTGGTGTGGATATTAATGGGGATGTGGGCAATATGCTCTTTACCGGTGATATGACGACTGATGATGACCAGTATGATTTCCCGGCAGACAGTCGTTATGATTTGGGCGGTGCAATCACTGTAGATTGTAAGCAGGATAGTTACTATCAGCTGACTGCTATGAATTTTAACGTGTTTACCCCGATATATAATAATTCCAGCCTTCTGGCAACCAGATATAATGTCAGCGATGGTGTGGAGAGTACAGACCTTTTACAGGATTTAAGACGCCTTGCTACAGACAAAGAGGTAATGTCTTTCCGTGGAAGCTCTGCAAATGAGTTTTTACAGTGCGTGCTCAGTGATATTGCATTAAATGCCAATAGAGCCAATACCTTTGAAACCAACTATACCGATATTGGTAAGATGATTGATAATCAGAGAATTTCCATTTCTGGTGTAGATGAGGATGAAGAGGCTGTAAATCTGGTAAAATATCAGAATGGCTACAACTTATCCTCTAAGATGATTCAGACACTGACAGAGGTATATGACAGATTGATTCTGGAAACCGGAGTTTAAGTATCCCTATGACCCAAAGTTTGCGGGCTAAGGAAAGAGAAGGTGTGATTAGATGAGAATTACAAATAAGATTATGCGAAATAATAACCTGGCAAATATCAATACCAACAAAATTTACCAGGACAAGCTGAGTACACAGATGTCTACGCAGAAGAAAATCAGTCGTCCTTCCGAGGATCCGGTAGTTGCTATCCGTGCACTGAGACTTCGTAGTAATGTTACCGAAGTAACTCAGTATTATAGTAAGAATATCCCGGATGCACAGAGCTGGCTGGATATTACGGAAGAAGCACTGAAGAATCTTACCGGCGTTGTTACTAATATGATTGAGCAGTGTACCAAAGGCTCTAACGAATATTTAACTTCTTCTGACAGACAGATTATTATTGAACAGTTAAAGGCTCTCAGTGAAGAGGTATATACTACCGGTGATGCGGACTTTGCAGGAAGATACGTATTTACCGGATATCGTACCGATACCTCCTTAAGCTTTATGAAGGCTGAGACCAAGGATTACGAGATTACGGAGCAGCTGACCAAGGATAGTATCGACAGCATAAGTATAATCCGTACCACTACAACCGATGGGAATGGTAATGTGATTGACTTAAAGGATATCAATGAGGCCAATTATGCAGATCTTGCAATTGATGAAACAGATATTTCTACGATTGAAGTATATCGTATTCGGTTGGCATATGGGGCATGTATGGATACGGTGCCAACGATTGCTTACAAGGAGCCACAGGCAGATGGTAGCTTTGTAGATACTACCCTTCCGGTGACTGTATTGCACGATTATGAAGATCCTTATACAGCGGCAGCAGATATGACCGGTGTGGGTGCAGTATTTGTACCGGAAACCGGTGAAGTGTTGCTGAGCGAAGAGGCATATAAGGCACTTAAAAATACCGTAGATTCTGCAGCAACCAGTGCTATTGATGAGGATGAGATCCGCATTACCTACCACAAGCAGGACTGGGTGTCCGGTGACCTGCGCCCAGAGCATTATTTTGCATGTACCTCTACCGATGATGAGGGCAATGTAGTAGAATACAATGCGGAGTATTTACAGAGCAATGAGAAGCTTCGTCAGGTGATTGAATATGATGTAGGCTTTAACCAGACCATTCAGGTGAACTCCACCGCAGATGAGTGCTTCAAGCATACGGTAGGTCGTGAAGTGGAAGACCTTGTAAATGCGATGCAGGATGTAGTGGATATGGAAAAGATTATCACCGATTTGGAAGCGGAACTGGAGAAAACAGGTGTAGATACTGAGACCGTGGAACTGCGACTTGCTGCGGCAGAAAAGGCACTTGCCTTTATGAAAGATAAGGCGCAGAAGATGTTCGAAGGTGGCATTTCAACATTCCAGGATTGCTTAGACCAGGCGAATCTGTCTATTACCAACTGTGGTACCAGAAGCAGTAAGCTGGAGCTGATTGACAGCCGTATGCAGACACAGAAGACTACCTTCGAAACTTTGAAGAGTGAAAATGAGGATTGTGATATTACAGAGGTCGCTATCCAGCTGGGTAGTGCAGAACTTACTTACGAAGCGGCACTTATGGCTACCGGTAAGATTATGCAGACCACACTTCTGAACTTCATCTAAGGATAGGAGATTGGTGGAAATAGTTTTCAGCTATTGATATAAGTTATATTGCAAGCAGACTTGCGATATGCAAGGAGAGGAAAAATATGAAGATTAATACTAAGGTGTTTGGTGAAATCGATATTGAAGAAGATAAAATCATCAACTTTGTAAATGGTATCATCGGGTTCCCGGATTTGAAGCGGTTTACCCTGATTTATAATGATGAGAAGGGCGTAAATGCGGGAATACGCTGGTTACAGTCCATCGAGGAACCGGCATTTTCCATTCCGGTAATGGATCCATTGGCGGTAATGGATAATTATAATCCGGTAGTAGATGACGAGCTTTTGAAGGCACTTGGCGATTTACGGGATGACAATATGTTTGTACTTGTTGCTGCGACCATCCCTAAAGATATTACTAAGATGAGTGTGAATTTACAGGGACCGTTTATTATCAATACAGATGAGCGTAAGGCTTGTCAGGTGATTGTGGAGAATGAGGATTATCCTGTAAAGTTTTACATCTACGACATCTTAAAGGCGAGAAAGGATGGTGGGCAATAGATGCTGGCATTATCTCGTAAAAAAGGTGAAGCTATCGTTGTAAATAACAACGTGGAGATTACCATCTTGGAAGTAAAGGGAGATCAGGTAAAGATTGGTATCTCTGCTCCCAAGGATGTACCTATTTATCGTAAAGAAGTATATATGCAGATTCAGCAGGCGAATCAAGAAGCGGCTAGTGCAGAAGGTCTGGCTGCGTTGGCAGATTTGCTTGGATAATATGAGATGAGAGGGGTCGGTGAAGCCGGCTCCTTTTTTGACGTGCGCTAATTAGAGTGAGATTCGGGGGACTCCTTTTAACGGGCTGTATTGGCAATGCGTTGAGCAGAACAAAATACGGTCACGGCGCATTATTTGTCCCGTTTAAAGCGAATAAGTGGGCCGGGTGCCGTGCAGGTTGGTCGAATTAGGCATATAGAGTGCAACATGACGTGTGATGCCGAAAGGGAAGATAGTTTTGGGCGAAAAAGGAGGCTAATTTTGCCTGTTTAGGCATATACGTGCGTGCGAAGGCGTGATGCCTAAAAAAGAAAACTATTTTAGGCATGGGAGTGTGAGTGTAACCCATATGCCTAAAAGGGCATGTTATGAGCAGATTTTGACCTGAAAAAGAAGATGTTTTAGGCAACAGAGGCAATAGGGAAATGTATATGCCTAAAAGGTGTGAAAAAGGCGTTTTCAAACATTATAGAAAGTATCGCTTGATGTTTTCGGTAATCACATCAGTGGTTAAAGGGTGCATTTTAGTTTCGTAGGTGGTTATCAGATGAATAGTGGGAATGATGCCATTAGAGAGATAATGGTGTAACTTTGTGGTGGCTCTTTGGATATATTTGGAATCATCCATTAATCCGAAGTGCTCCCAATAGTAGTATTCTCCGGTTGCGGGATGGCGAATGGTGAAGTCCGGATAATAGGTAGATTCGCCAAGCTGAAGTGGTGCTTCATATCGAAAAGGGATGCTGTAGGCATGTAACTGTAGGGCGATAAGAACCTCAGACTTTGAGCGGACGAATAATCCGTTTGGAGCCGGATGAATCAAGGCTTCCGGGTAGGGCGCATTACTTTCAAAAGGAGAATTGGCCCAAGAGGACAATTCTTCAGAGAATGGCCGAGAAGAGAAAGATAAAAGATCCGAGTAACCGGGAGAAGACAGAAGTGCAAGGTATTTTCGGTCAGCATCCGTGTCGTGATGCTTAAGATAAGCGTCGACAGCCTGTAATTCTTTTTGAACAGATTCAAGACGCAGGGTCAGATACTTCTTTAAAGCCAGTTGTTCTGCTAGAACCCGGTTCTTTTTGGGGATATAAACAGGGGTATGGCCGTCACTTTGATACCATTTTATATACCCGTTACCGGAGGTGCAGATGAGCTTACCTTCCGGTAGGGTGTCTAGCTGTTTGCGGATAGAGTCAGATTCCTGTGTGAGTCTTGTGTGTTCAGATAAAGCTCTTTTGTAAAGCATAAACAATTACTCCTTTTTATGAAAGATATAATTTGATAATGTTGGTAAGTTGGTTGATGCACCGTGAAATGGAAAAAGATGTATTGATTATAAGTTTAATATATTGGTGAGTCAAGGGGCAATTGTTGTCAACGAGTGGCTGGGAGTTGAAGGAGGCTAAGAAGTGTAGGATAGATTTGTAGGAGATGTAAAATAAGTAAAAGACAGGTTTCTTTTAAGAAAGCACTAAAGAAATACGAAGAAATGACGATAAAAAATACGAGACAGTAAGCAGAAGAGCGAACTGTGATAAATGTAACCAATAACAAGACATTCACATGGAGGTGGATATTATGGCAATTGAACCATTAGGAAGTATTATGAGTGTACAGGCACAAGGAACCGTGCAAAGTAGACCCGTAGCAGCACAGGCACAGACGACTGTAACTGTGGACACACAACCGGTAGAACCGGTAGAGAAAGTACAGCCTGCCCAGCAGACCCAGAATCAGGGCGCAGAGACAAATCCAAATGCAGCACAGGATCAGCAGACAATCAACGAACAGATTAGAAAAGCAGTAGAGCAGCTGAATAAGAATATGCCACATTCGGAAGCTATCTTTGGCATTCATGATGCAACCAACAGAGTAACTATTAAAATTGTTGATAAAGAGACAAAAGAGATTATTAAGGAACTCCCACCGGAGAAGACCTTAGACATGATTGCTAAGGTGTGGGAGATGGCAGGAATCTTAGTGGATGAACGCCGTTAAGTAAAGGAGGTAGACTATGGCACCAATTCGAGTTTCAGGTATGAATTCCGGTATGGATACCGATGCCATTGTGGAGGCATTGGTTGAAGCTCAGAAGAACAAAGTTAACAAAGCAAAGAAAGAGCAGACATTGCTGGAGTGGAAGCAGGATGCATGGAAGACATTGAACAGCAAGATGAAGAAGCTGTTTAACAATACGGTTACCAATCTTCGTTATGCAAGCACCTTCACGAAGAAAGCAACAAATGTCAGTCATTCTAACTTGGTAAGTGTTATCACCGGTAGCAATGCAGTTAACGGATCACAGACACTGAAGATTAAGGCGCAGGCGAAGACCGGATACTTGACCGGAGCGCAGTTATCTACAGATAAGTCATTTACAGCGACCAGCACCATGAAAGAGCTAGATCCGAATTTCAGTGGAAGAGGTACTATCAATGTAACCAGTGGTGGAAAGACTACATCTATTACAGTGAACGAGGATACCACAATCTCAGATGTTCTTACGCAGTTAAAGGATGCGGGCTTGAATGCCAGCTTTGATGAGAAGAACCAGAGATTCTTTATCAGTGCAAAAGAGTCCGGCTTAGAGAATGATTTCTCTATCAATGCTGGAGATGCTAACGGTCTTGTAGCAATGAATGCAATGGGTATTACTACTTCACTCACAGACGACAAAGCTTCTATGGCTGAGTATACCCAGTATGCGGCATATGTGGGTGCTACGGATGCTGATACGATTGCGAATATGCGCAGTATCATTGATGCGGATATCGCCGCTAAGGTTGCATCTTATGTAAAGAGTAATGAAGAAGCAAATGCAGAAATTTCTTCTTTACAGGAGAAGATTGATGCAATTAAAGCAGGTGAGAATTATGACGCGGCAGACACTGTAGAAAGTCTGGAAGCGGCGATTGAAGAGAAGAATGCTGCATTAGAAGCAGAAGGTCTGACAGATGAAGAAAAGAAGACTCTTATGGAAGAGAAGGAAGCTTTACAGGCTAAGCTCACAGATGTAAAGACCATTCAGACCTACGAAGATGAAATTACGAAGCTTAATGAGAAGATTGCTGATAATAATCAGTACATTCAGGATGATGGAAACGGTAACTTTGTGGCAAGTGCAACATTGACTTCTCAGGTAGAGACAGCGTACTTAAATAAAGCTAACTTTGCCAAGGGCGTGGTAGATGGTACTGTTACCATCAGTGCAGGTGCAACCCGTATTGCAGGCTCTGATGCAGAAATTGAGTTGAACGGTGCGACCTTTACATCCACCAGTAATACATTCGAAATCAATGGCTTGACAATTACTGCATTAGGCGTATCCGACGAAGAGATTACCATCAATACAGAGAACGATACCAGTGGTATCTATGATACCATCAAGAGCTTTTTGAAGGAGTTCAATGAGCTTGCAAAAGAGATGGATAAGCTCTATGGTACCAAGAAGGATAGAGATTACGAGCCTCTTACCGATGAAGATAGAGAAGAGATGAGTGAGGATGAAATCGAGAAGTGGGAGACCAAGATTAAGGATAGTATCCTTGGTGGCGATTCTACACTCAGTACATTCTCGAATGCTATTTATAGCGTAATGAGTGCCGGTTTAGAGGTAAACGGTGAGCATATGTTCTTATCTGACTTTGGTATAGCTACTTTGGGGTACTTTGATTCGGATGATTATGAGAAGCATATGTATCATATCGATGGTGACCCGGATGATGATGCGACCAGCAGTAAGGCAGATAAACTGAAATCTATGATTGCTTCCGACCCGGATAAGGTTGCAGATTTCTTCTCTGGTCTGGCGAATAATCTGCTTAATACATGGCAGAGCATGACGAAAACTACAGAGTTAAGTAGCTATGGATCAGTTTACAATGATAAGCTGATGAAAGAGCAGTATAGCAGTTATACCAGTAAAATCAAAGAACTGGAAGAGAAGCTTACTGAGGCAGAGGACAGATGGTATGCGAAGTTTACCGCTATGGAGACTGCACTGGCGAAGTTGAATTCTAACCAGAGTGCCATCTCATCTATGTTAGGCATGTAGGATAAAGAAGGAGGAGTATAAGACATGGCACTGCCCAATGCTTATGCGCAATATGCAAATAATAAGGCGTTAACTGCTTCACCCGGAGAGCTTACCTTGATGCTCTATGAAGGTATGATTAAGTTTTGTAATCGTGCTATTGACGGAGCGAAGGAGAAGAATATCCAGAAGACCCATGACAATATCCGTAAGATCAGAAATATCGTGGAATATCTTCGTTCTACCTTGGATATGAAGTATCCGGTAGCCCAGGATTTTGAGAAATTGTATCTTATGTTAAATCGAAAGTTGACTCAGGCAAATCTTTCCAAAGAGGTGGAGGATTTGGAAGAGGTGAATGAATTTCTACATATGCTTCGGGATACATGGAAAGAAGTTATGGAGAAGAATAAACGGGGTGAAGTTTAATGGAGAATTATCTGTTAATCTTGCAGGATAGTCTGGTAAAGAAGTTACGGGTACTTGAGCAATTAGAAGTGTGTAATCAAAAGCAGGAGGCGGCTCTTAGTAGAGAGGCGGTCTCTTTAGAAGAGTTCGATGGGCTGACAGAAGAGAAAGGATTGCTTATTGAAAATCTTCAGAAACTGGACAATGGCTTTGAGCAGCTTTATGAGCGCGTGAAAGCACAGTTAGAGGCGAATAAGGATGCACATCAGATGGAAATCAACAATATGAAGGAACTGATTCGCCAAATTACAGAGAAAAGTGTATCGTTGCAGGCGCAGGAAGCAAGGAATAAGGCACTTGTTGAGAAATTCTTTGCCAAGGAAAGAGGGCAGCTAAAACAGGGACGTCTGGGAAGCAAGGCAGCAATGAATTACTATTCTAACATGAATCGTATGGGAGTGAATACTCCACAAGTGATTGATGAAAAAAATTAAAAAATATAACGGATAGGTCTAAAGTAACAAAGAAACTGTCCGATATATATATCAAGTAAAGCAAATGGTTGCTTTATAAAACAAATTAAGTGAGTGGCAAGGATGCCACCGGAAATTCAAGGAGGAAAAATTTTATGGTAGTACAGCACAATTTAACAGCGATGAACGCAAACAGAATGCTCAACATCACAACAGGTGTTCAGGCAAAGTCCACTGAGAAGTTATCTTCCGGTTACAGAATTAACCGTGCAGCAGATGATGCAGCAGGTCTTTCTATTTCTGAGAAGATGAGAGCTCAGATCAGAGGTCTTGAGCAGGCTTCTAAGAATGCAGAAGATGGTATTTCTTTCGTACAGACCGTAGAAGGTGCTTACACAGAAGTTACCGAGATGCTTCAGAGAATGAACGAGCTTGCAGTTCAGGCAGCGAACGGAACCTCTAACTCTACTCAGGATGGTTACATCCAGTCAGAGATTAAAGCTCTTACTGATGAAATCAAGCGTATCGGTGAAGCTACGCAGTTCAACGGACAGGCAGCATTTGGTGTAAAGCTTGATTTACAGATTGGTGATATCGCTCACAGTTCTAACACCTTAGCCTGCAGTACTGATGCTATGATTAATACCAGTGATGTATCATGTTCTAATGATGCGGCAGCTAAGTCTTCTATCGACAAGGTCAAGACTCATCTTGAGAATGTTGCAGCAGCTAGATCTGCGCTTGGTGCAATCCAGAACAGATTGGAGCACACTGTAAAGAACTTAGACAACATTCAGGAGAATGTTACTGCATCTGAGTCTCGTATCCGTGATACTGATATGTCTACTGAAATGGTTAAGTACAGCAACAATAACATTCTTGCTCAGGCAGGACAGGCTATGCTTGCTCAGGCTAATCAGGCTAATCAGGGTGTTCTTTCATTACTTCAGTAATTTAATTACTACCAAAAGGGGATTGGCGAAAGCCAATCCCTTTAAATGTTTTGGATTATTTGTGTAGAATAATATAGTTGACAATAAAGTAAAAGAGTGATACATTTTAATAAAGTGAAAATCTGGGAGCATATCTTGTAGCTAAGCTACGTTCTGAGACATATCAATGACGATTCTGTCGGTGTCAGGGTATCCTGTGTATTTCACAAAATAAATTGCAGGGCTGACCTGCGGCGAGAGAATATGTGAATGATTACCGGATACATGTGGTGAATGTGCGTAAGTTAGAGGATACCAGTGTGTTTAGGACAGATTTGCGACAAGTGTTTGACTTCATACGATGTTCTGAGAATAAAGTAGCCCTAAAGAATTTGGTGAGGGACAATCCGGATTATGCGGGATTGGATATGGATGCGTACGATATTATGATGGTACATTCGCATTCAAAAGAGTTAGAGGAATTACGTGGGAAAGTAGAGCAGGAGGGCGGAAATATGTGCAAAGGATTAGCAGATTGGGCGGCGGAAGAAAGAGCAGAAGGCAGAGAAGAGGGCAGAGCGGAAGCTGCTGAAAGTGGATTAAAGGGATGATAAACACAGTGAAAGGTTTCTGCGGTGATTTTGAAGCTTTGTACAGTATGATTATAGTTAATGAGTGTTATAAGAATGTCACGAGAGAGCAGGTGAAGAAATACGTGTAGTGTGGGTGGAAAGGTTATCAAAAGAAAATATTACAAAAAATATTTGCGATAGGTCTAAAGTAACAAGGAATCTGTCCGATATATATATCAAATAAAGCAAATGGTTGCTTTATAAAACAAATTAAGCGAGTGGCAAGGATGCCACCGGAAATTCAAGGAGGAAAAATTTATGGTAGTACAGCACAATTTAACAGCGATGAACGCAAACAGAATGCTCAACATCACAACAGGTGTTCAGGCAAAGTCCACTGAGAAGTTATCTTCCGGTTACAGAATTAACCGTGCAGCAGATGATGCAGCAGGTCTTTCTATTTCTGAGAAGATGAGAGCTCAGATCAGAGGTCTTGAGCAGGCTTCTAAGAATGCAGAAGATGGTATTTCTTTCGTACAGACCGTAGAAGGTGCTTACACAGAAGTTACCGAGATGCTTCAGAGAATGAACGAGCTTGCAGTTCAGGCAGCGAACGGAACCTCTAACTCTACTCAGGATGGTTACATCCAGTCAGAGATTAAAGCTCTTACTGATGAAATCAAGCGTATCGGTGAAGCTACGCAGTTCAACGGACAGGCAGCATTTGGTGTAAAGCTTGATTTACAGATTGGTGATATCGCTCACAGTTCTAACACCTTAGCCTGCAGTACTGATGCTATGATTAATACCAGTGATGTATCATGTTCTAATGATGCGGCAGCTAAGTCTTCTATCGACAAGGTCAAGACTCATCTTGAGAATGTTGCAGCAGCTAGATCTGCGCTTGGTGCAATCCAGAACAGATTGGAGCACACTGTAAAGAACTTAGACAACATTCAGGAGAATGTTACTGCATCTGAGTCTCGTATCCGTGATACTGATATGTCTACTGAAATGGTTAAGTACAGCAACAATAACATTCTTGCTCAGGCAGGACAGGCTATGCTTGCTCAGGCTAATCAGGCTAATCAGGGTGTTCTTTCATTACTTCAGTAATTTGATTACTACCAAAAGGGGATTGGCTTCGCCAATCTCCTTTTTTAATAAAGCATAACAATAGGGGGATATATGGGGAAAATAGGGTTCTTATATGAGAAAGAAGATAACAAAGAGGTATTTTGTGTTTGCCAAGAACTTTTGGTACAAAAAGGACACGAAGTAACTCTTTTTCAGTATAATAATAACATGCAAATGGGCGTATTGCAGGAAGTGGAGCTGTTAATATGCTCGAATCTGACTGCATTTGACGTACGAACACTAACCGGTGGAAGAAGTCTGAATTTAATCACCAGTAAGGTATACCATCTGATTACCAAAAGGAAATGTGGGAACGAGGAATATTTAAAGGATTTGATTAGTATCGCCCATTTCTTCTTTTGTACAGAAGAAGAACGGATGGAGAAGATGAAGAAAGCTTATCCGCACATTCCGTATATAGAGTTATTAGAAGGCTGGAGTGGAGAGGCAAAAACAGATGGAGCCTTGTTGGCTGACTCCATCTGTAAAGTGTTAGATATGTGTTATATAAATTAGTTATTTTCCACGATTTCAAAAAGGATGGAAAGTAGTCTGGGATAGTTGAAATATTCCTTTGTTTTTTCGTAGCCGTTACGTGCAATCTGTTCTCTTAGAGAGTCGTTCTGTATATAGAAGGCCGCTTTTGCAATGGCGTCCTCCATACTATCGTACATAATGACATCTACTTCATTCTGGAAGTATTCAGCCAGCTCCGGCTGAAAGTTAGAGAGTAGCGCGCCGCGGGATGCCATGATGTCCAGTGCCCGAAGAGGAATGCCGGAGTGGATGCTGCGCAAAGTAGGGCAGAGATTTAGCTTACTGGTACGGAAGATATAGGGCATTACATTATAATAATCCACAGGTCCTTTGTATTCGATTGGAGAATGAAATTCATGCTTTTCTTTTGCGTAGAATTGTGTATGGAAGCGTGCTCCCAATTCTTCTAAGAGAAAGGTTCGTTCATATTGGGTAATATGCTTATGGATGGCATGAATAAAACCGATTCTTGTTAACAGGGTGGCATCCGGCTTTACGGTAGTTCGGGCGGTGTTTAACAAATTGAGAATTTCATCGGGTATTAATTCATCGATGAAATCATATCCGTAGATGCGTATCTGTGCCTGAATGATGCCTTCGATATATCCTTTCGTGTAAGGATTTGCTGGTAAAAGAAGGGCATCCAAATTAGAACTATAAAGCTGACCAATAAAAGAAACGTCTGCGAGATATTTCTTTTGATACGGAGCTTCCTTTAATAGTTTATCAATACGAGGAGTATTTACTGCAAGTGGCAAGTGGAACACTCGAGTATATCCCATTCTCTGATAGCTCTCGGTCTCCATACGGTCAAAGAGGAAGATATAGTTTGTTTCATATTCAAAATAACTGAAGGCTGCTTCTTCCATGGGGCTGTCATAAACCCAACTAATATACTTAATATGTTTTTCGTTACAGATTTGCGCAACCAGAGGGAAAAAGTTAACACTAAAAACGATGTCAAAAAGTCCGCTGCCCAGTTCTTGGTTTAAACGATCACAGAAAAATTGATCTTGGTATTTGTTGGGAAAACGATATAGAAAAGGCTTACAGGTATGTCCCATCTGTTGTAACTGTGATAAAATATCTTTATAAGTGTAACTTCCCATGTCGTAAAATAAAATATTCATAGTAATCCCCTTTAGTATTTTTTTTGATTATATAATATTTGAGGGACAACTTACAAGAAGAAATAGTAATGATGAGAAAATCTATAATAATGTAGAGGAGAATAGAGTATGCGTGTTTTTATCTGTTGCCCAACGTCGTTTGCTACAGGTGGAACAGAGCTGTTGCATCAGTTGGCTAAAAACTTGAGTGATAGAGGAGTAGATGCTTATTTGTGGTATCCCAATCATAAGACATGGCAGTGTCCCACGCCGTCCACCTTTGCAAAATATGAGGTGAAATATGTGACAAGATATATTGATGCAGAAGACTCGGTTTTAGTTTTGCCGGAAACACAGGTGCCGTTACATTCGATTTGTAAGCTAGGCAAAGTAGTAGTCTGGTGGATGTCTGTAGATAATTATTTTTATACCTACGCCAAGCCGGGAGTAGAGGTTCTTGATTATTTCGGACTGAAAGAGAGAGAAGATGTGCTTCACCTATATCAAAGTGAGTATGCAAAACGCTTTGTAGAAATGGAGTTTGCAAGAAGTAAAGTATTATCTTTAAAAGATTACATAAATGAAGATATCATCAATACGGCTAAATTGTATAATGGGAAAGCAGAAAGAAAAGATATTTGTCTTTATAATCCACGAAAAGGGTATGAGAATATAGAGCCCATAATTAAAGCTTGTCGGAAGGATATAACATGGATTCCCCTGCAAGACTTGAAACCACAGGAAATGGCAGCACTGATGTGTATGTCAAAAGTATATATTGATTTTGGGGCTCATCCCGGCAAAGACAGAATTCCGAGAGAAGCTGCCATATGTGGCGTGTGTGTTATCACAAATAGAGAAGGAAGTGCTGTGTATAAGGAAGATGTGTATATTCCGGAAAAGTGGAAAATCCAAGACATGAAGAATGTTGAGGAAACATTGTTGTGTATTTATGAATTAGTGGACAATTATGATACACATAAGGAAGAGTATGATGAATATCGTGAGAGAATCAAGAATGAAAAGTCTGAGTTTAGGAGCGATATAGAAGCTTTTATAAAAGAGATAGCAGCAGTTGATGAAAAACGCATTATGCATATTGAAGATGAGGATGGTCTTCTTTATGAAACAATGCAGCAGGTTCTGGAAGAAATGAGCAGGCTTCTGAATGCATCTTATCAATGCAGTAGAGAAGATAATGCAGGTAAGGCAATGAATTATCTGTGTGATGTAGATTATTATATGCAGGTACTAAAAGAAGGGATTTTTTCCAAGATAGAAAGCTTTAGAAAAAAGGATGAAGAATAATATGGGGAATGAAATGAGTTTTGAAGAGTTACAGGAAATATTAGGTGCTTGTGTTGACGAAGTTGTGAACTTGCGTAAGGAAAATGATGTCCTTAAGCAGGATATGAAGCAGCTGATGGGGTTAATACAGACAGTAGTTGCATCTCAGAAGGATATGGTTAATAAATCTGAGGAGATTACCAATAGTATATATAGGCTTTCTGAGATATGTCAGCGTTCCATCAACAATCTGCCCTATGAGAATGGTGACCCAAGAAGTGTCAGGGAGTTTTGGTATCCCAAGTTCCATTCTTTGGAGCATACGATAGATATGCTTGTAAATCAGCGATGCAGCATGGCGAGATATGGAGATGGGGAGTTTGCCATTATGTCAGGAGAGAGGCGTCATAAATTTCAGTCTATTGATGCAAGACTTGTTTCGCGATTAGGTGAAGTTTTGCATAGTTCTGACGAAGGCTTCTTGGTAGGAATTGCAGATAATTATGGAGATTTATCTCAGTATAATGCAGAGGGAAAACGGGGCATCCGGTATTATATGACGGATGATGTCCGTGAAAAGCATAGAACATTTTTAGAGTTGGACAAAACCTATCATAATGCATATATCAGTAGACCGTATGCAATGTGGGCGGATAATGGAACCGATGCACCACGTAGAAGATTTGCAGAGCTTCAAAGAATCTGGGACGGCAGGGACGTTATCTTTGTGGAAGGGGATCTGACCAGAATGGGCGTGGGCAACGATCTTTTTCAGAATGCGAAGAGTATTCGGAGAATCATTGGTCCGGCTACGAATGCATTTGGGAAATACGACAGAATCTTGAGTGCTTGTCTAAAGCATGCATCCAAGGATACACTATTTTTAATTGCACTGGGACCTACCGCCGGAGTTTTAGCCTATGACTTGTTTAAAAAGGGCTATCAGGCAGTGGACATCGGTCATGTGGATTTGGAGTATGAGTGGATGAAGAACGGAACCGGTGGCAGAAGTGAAGTTAAGACAAAATACAACAATGAATATCAGGATGGTGACAAGGTAGAGGATATTCATGATGCAGAGTATGAGAAGCAGATAATTGCGAGAGTATAGATAAGAATAACCGTAGGATGAGGGAATAGTATGGAAAATCTTAGAATTGTATTAATGAATGGTGGATTAGGAAATCAATTATATCAATATACTTTTATGCGGTTTCTGGAGGTGAGTACGGGGGAGAAATGCTGGGTGGATGATTCGGCATTTTGTGGAGAACGTGTAGAGCATAATGGGTATGAATTGGAGAAAATCTTCGGAGTAAAACTAAATAAATTAAGTCAATTTTTTACAGCGGATGTATGGGCAGAGATGATGAGGTTGAAAGAATAAGGCATTAGTATTCCACAGCAGTTAAAGAATAGTGGTATGGACATATTTATGGTGGCAGAATCTCAGGATTATTCCTTTGATGGGAATCTGATATACATGAATCCCGGATATGTGAATGAAGGGATATTGAAAGCTTTTATTAGTACAAAAGGTATTGTCTATTATCATGGTTATTTCTGTAATCAAATATATATTAAGTTGATACAGGATATTTTGAAAAAAGAAATAGTGTTTCCGCAGTTGGTGGATAGTTCTAGTTTGCAATATGAGAGTATGATTAAAAATACAGAGTCTGTGGCCTTGCATATAAGGCGTGGAGATTTTGTTGCATGTGGACGAGCTGTTTCTCCGGAGAAGTATGCAATGGCACTGGTGCAAATGGACGAGAAATATGGTGATACAGCCACGTACTTTGTGTTTTCGGATGATTTAGCATGGTGCTCTGGGCATGAAGATGAAATAGGAATATCCGGCGTTGCGGGTGAAGTGATTTATGTACAAGCCAATTATGGAAATGGGAATAATTATATTGATATGCAGTTGATGAGTTTATGTAAGCATATGATTATTTCCAATAGCTCTTTTGGCTTATGGGCATATTATTTAAATGAAACAAAGGATTTAGATGTAATTTATGTTAATAAATTATAAGGAGAAGTTGCAAAAGTGAATCAGGAATTTGAATATGAAATATTAGATATGTTAAAGACAATACAGGAAGCCGCATATTATCTGCAAGAATGTCGAGATAATGGTAATGTGGAAGAGTTTGAGGCAATCAAGAAAGACTTATATGCAGGATTGATAACGGTAAAGCAAATTTGTGAGCAGTGTGTGCTACAGGGGAGTCCTATCAGATTGGGAGATGCCTGCGCGTGTGCGGTGGAGTCTTTGAAAAATATCGACTATTTATTGATGCAGAACAATAAGAAGGCAGACCAGAAGATCTCCTTTGAATTAGTTCCCATTATTGAAACGATGTTGTTACAATTCTACTATTGGGGAATTGTGTTTACAAATCCTGAGAAGGAAGCAGAGTTTAAAGATTATCTGAATCAAGTGGGGATAAATAGAAGGATTGAACAGGCAGAAAAAAGCGGAGAATATAAGTATGATTTATCTATTCTTGTAACGGCGTATAATAAGTTGGATTATACAAAGAAGTGTGTTCAAAGTGTTTTAAAGGAAATGCCGAAGAATGTAAGGTGTGAGCTGATTCTCTTTAATCATGGTTCTTCTGATGGGACAAAGGAATTCTTTGATAGCATTCCGGAGGCCAAAACTATTGATGTAGCAGTTAATTTTGCAGTGCCGGGCGTGGTATATAAAGCGGTAGAAGGAAAATATTTGTTGAGTGTCAGCAATGATATTGTGATAGGAAATGGGGCAATCGTAAATCTTTATAGATGTATAGCAGAGCATGAGGATTACGGTTGGGTGGTTCCTACAACCCCTAATGTAAGCAATTTACAAACAATTTCTCTAGAATATAACTATTCCAATGAGGAAGAGTTTGCGTCATTGATGAAAAAGAATAATGTTTATAATGAACGTAGGCATGAAGAACGAGTTAGGCTTTGTAATCCGGTAGATATAATGAAGACCGTTGACTTTGTGAAGCTAATTAAAGATATGTATATAGAAATTTTTGGCTGCAAAGATACGTTATCTTTCCCAGATGATAAAATGTCATTGTGGACACGCCGTAACGGATTAAAACTAATTTTAGCGAAAGATGCTTATTGTCATCATTTTGGTTCTATAACAATTGGAAAAAGTGAAGCTGGCGATAAAGAACGTGCAAAGTTTTACTTGGAGGGGAGACTGGCCTTTTTCAGAAGCTTTGGTGTAGATCCATGGGGGCCGGGCTTTTGCTATGATATAAAACTGATGAATGGGCTGGACTATACTGTTGCTGGACAAATTAATATTCTTGGAATTAACTGTGGTCTTGGTAGTAATCCGTTGAAAATCAAGGAGATTTATAGAGAAATAGGTAGGAGAAGAGAAGATATTTATATATGTAATCTGATTCAGGAGGAGAGATTTTTGCAAGACATATCTGCCGTTTCGGATGATGTATTTCTATTTCAGGGAATGAATGATATTTCCAAGGTGGTTGGCGATAAGCATTATGATTATGTAGTGATTGAGGATCAAATGAAAGGGTATGAATATAAAGAAGCGTTTGTTGCAGAATCGTTGGAGATACTCAATTGTACAACGCTTTGTTATAAATCGCCAGAGAAAGAACCAGTGCCTATCGTAATGGATGATGCGTTTGAAGTACATACAGCAGGAAATTGGGTGATTATCCGAAAAAAATAATAAAGTATACTGCCTTTTTGACCGATATAATATTTATAGTAAATAGGGGTGGGGGATTAATTGTATAATGTGGAATCAGTGTAGTTTTTATTTGTATTTATGAAAATAAAGGTAAAGCTGGTTTTAAGAGCCAGAGGAGACTGGCTCTTTTCTTTTTAAAATATTGTGATTGGGGAAGAATGGTAATGAAAGTAGTAATCTTAGCAGGTGGAATGGGAACGCGAATCAGTGAGGAATCACATTTAAAACCGAAGCCAATGATTGAAATTGGCGACTATCCTATTCTCTGGCATATAATGAAAATTTATAGTTCCTATGGGTTTGATGATTTTATTATTTGCTGCGGATATAAGGGACATATGATAAAAGAGTATTTTATGAACTATTATATGCATGCATCGGACATAACCATTGATTTAAAGGATAATGTAACCACTGTGCATGAGAATGTGGCGGAGCCATGGAAGATTACCTTGGTTGATACCGGATTACATACGCCTACAGCAGGAAGGGTGATGAAGATACGGAAATACCTAGGGGATGAGCCATTTATGCTGACGTATGGTGATGGGGTATCGAATGTGGATATTAAGAAGCTTATTGAGTTTCATAAGGAACATGGAAAGGTAGCAACTGTTACAGCGGCGAAGCCTACCGGCAGATGGGGAACCATCCAGATTGACGATGAGACGCAGTTAGTGAATTCCTTTCGGGAAAAGGCGCAGGAGGATCAGGCGTGGGTAAATGCCGGGTTTGCCATATTTAACAAAGAAATTTTTGACTATTTGGAAGAAGATAAAATGTTGGAAGATACTCCATATGTGAGACTTTCTGAGGATGGTCAGATGATAGCCTTTAAGCACACCGGATTCTGGGCACCCATGGATACCATGCGTGACAGGGCGTTCCTGGAGACACATTGGGCCAGTGGACATGCGCCTTGGAAGCTTTGGTGATAAAAGCCAGCAATATGCATGGAGGGGAACTATGAAAAAGGTGATTATAAGCGGTGGGACAGGTGCTATCGGAATGGCACTGATACAGACTCTGTTGCAAAGGGATGTACAGATATTAGTTATTGCACATCGTGGTTCGGAAAGAGTCAGGAATATAGTTCATCATCCGAATATACAGATATTAGAGGCGAATCTTGACGAGTTTGCAGATTTGAACCTGCCAGAAAAGGACTATGATGTCTTTTATCATCTGGCGTGGAGTGGTACATTTGGTGAAGCGAGGAATGACTTGTACCACCAGATAGATAATATACGTTATACCCTGGATGCAGCAGCGTTAGCGCATCGAAGTGGCTGCCATACCTTTATTGGTGCAGGCTCGCAGGCGGAGTATGGAAGGTATGAGGGTAAGTTAACACCGGACACTCCCACAAATCCAGAGAATGGTTATGGGATGGCAAAGCTATGTGCCGGACAGATGAGCAGACAGATGTGCCAGCAGCTGGGGATGCGGCATATATGGACGAGGATTCTGAGTGTGTATGGACCGTATGATGGCGACAATACCATGATTTCCAGCGCGATTAGGAGTATGTTGAAAAAGGAGCCTACTCATTTTACAAAAGGGGAGCAGCTATGGGATTATCTCTATTCGGGAGATGCTGCACAGATATTGTTCCTGTTAGGCAAAGCTGGGAAACACGGCGAGGTGTATGTACTTGGGAGTGGAGATGCCAGACCACTACGAGAATACATAGAGATTATTGCTGAAAAGATTGGCATGCAGGGCGATTTGGGAATCGGGGATGTGGCATATGGTGAAAAACAGGTAATGCATCTGGAGGCAGATGTTTCTAAGCTGGAGGAGGATTTGGGGTATACGCCATTAACATCCTTTGAACAAGGCATAGAGAAAACTATCAAGTATCATAAGCAAGATAGCTGGGAAATTGCTTGTAATACAAAGAGATGAAATAGTGGGAGAAACAGATGAAGCAACGTTTAGCAGATTATGTAGCAGATTTTCTCGTTAGTCATGGGGTAAAGGATTGTTTTACTGTTGTTGGCGGCGGTGCAATGCATTTGAATGATGCATTTGGGCATAAAGAAGGACTGAATTGTACTTATAACCATCATGAGCAGGCGTGTGCCATGGCGGCAGAAGCATATGCGAGATTAGAAAATAGAATTGCGCTATTGTGTGTAACGACTGGGCCGGGGGGAACCAACGCAATTACCGGTGTGGTGGGAGCATGGTTAGATTCCATACCTATGTTTGTTGTCAGCGGACAGGTTCGATATGATACAACAGCCAGGTATGCCCAGCGGTTTACGGAAGGACTTCGTCTTCGTGCGGTGGGTGACCAGGAATATGATATCGTAAAGTCCGTGGAGCCGATGACAAAATATGCGGTAATGCTTGAAAATCCATTAGATATTCGATATGTCTTGGAGAAAGGGTGGCATTTGGCGACCACTGGGCGTCCGGGGCCGGTTTGGATAGATATTCCGGTGAACTTTCAGGGAATGTATATCGAAACAGAGGAGCTTCGGGGCTATGATGAAGGGGAAGATGCTGCTTTCTTACCGCCTAAGGTGTCAAGGGAAACCATTGAAATCATATTGGACAAAATCCGTAATGCAAAGCGTCCGGTTATTTATGCCGGCGGAGGAATCCGCTTGTCCGGAGCGTTTGAGGTATTCCGCAGGGTTGCAGATAAGTTAAATGTCCCCATTGCAACGTACTGGAACAGTGTGGATTTGATAGAAACGGACCATCCGCTTTATGTAGGGCGCGGTGGAAATATGGGAGACCGCCCGGGGAATTTTGCGGTGCAGAATGCAGATTTATTACTGGCAATCGGTACACGTATTTCCATCAGGCAGACTGGATATAGCTTTAGCACATGGGCTCGGGAGGCGGAGGTCATTATGGTAGATATTGACCCTGCGGAGATGAAAAAGCATACCATTCATGTAGATATGCCTGTTTGGGCGGATGCCAAAGATTTTCTGGAGATGCTGGATAGTATCATCGGGGATGAGATTGTATTTAAGGGACAGGACTGGCTTTCCATTTGTCAAAATTGGAAAGTGAAATATCCGGTAACGTTAAAAAGGCACTGGGAGGAAAAGGATGGATATGCAAATGTATTTGCATTTATTCATCATTTAAGCAGCAGTCTTCCGGAGGATAGCCTGACAGCAGTATCGAATGGTGCGTGCTGTGTGGTAGGGCATCAGAATTATGTGATAAAAAAGGGCAGCAGATTTATTATTAACAGTGCGATTGCCAGTATGGGATATGGGCTGCCTGCTGCAATCGGTTTATGTATTGCCGGTGGCAGGAGAGATACTATTTGTCTTGAGGGAGATGGCTCCATTATGATGAATCTCCAGGAATTGCAGACCATTATTACTAATAAGCTGCCGATAAAGGTATTTTTAATCAATAATCAGGGATATCATTCCATTAGAATTACCCAGAGTAACTTGTTTAGTCATAATTGTAAGGTTGGTATTGGCCCGGAATCAGGAGATTTGTCTTTCCCTGAGTATAGGAAAATTGCAGAGGCGTTTGGATTTCCGTATTATTCTGCAAACAGTAATGAGGAAATGAAGCAGGTGGTGCATAAGGTGCTAGAAACATCGGGCTTTACGTTTTGCGAGATATTTACGGATACCGTGCAGGTATGGGAACCGAAAAGTAGTACAAAACGCTTGGAGGATGGAACGTTAGTAAGTCCTCCGTTAGAGGATTTGGCACCTTTCTTGACGAGGGAGGAGCTATTGGAGAACTTGTTTATAAGTCTAGTAGAATAGTTCTATCATGTATAAATACGATTCAAAGGGGGATTGGCGTGGAAGATTTAACATACTTGCAGGAAGCATTGAAGAAGGCAAAACAATATGATGAGATACTTAAATATTCCGATATTGTAATATGGGGAACAGGGAATACCACGTTATTATATGAAGAGTGTATTAGAGAAGAAAAGCTGGAGCCATGTTATTATTGTGATAGTGATAAAAGCAAGCAGGGAGCGTTATTTGCGGGTAAGCTGGTGATTGCTCCAGATAGCATCAGAGCGAGGTGTGAAAATCCATTTGTATTGATATCTTCTGCGGTTCCTGGTACGTGTAGGGAAATAGCGAAACAATGCCATACAATGGGGCTTACTTGCTGTACAATAGATATGGTTGTGTTTTCTCGGCATGCTAAAGAGCTGATGAATAATTGTAAATTGTTAGACGATGATTATTCTAAATATGTTTATTCGAGGATACTGGTAAAGCGTATGCAGGGAATGGAAATTACCGAAGATATATACACAGCAAATCAGTATTTCTGTCTTCCGCCATTCATGCGTAGGAGGGGGAGCGAGATTTTTGTTGATTGCGGTGCATTTGTAGGGGATTCGGTGGAACAGTATATTGTTCAAAAGGCCTGCACCTTCGGAAAGATATATGGTTTTGAACCGGAAGAAAAGAATTATAAAGCGTTTTTGGCAAGAAGCTCGCGCCTTAATCTGGAGTGGGGGCTTGGAGAGGAAAAAATAGTACCAATACATGCAGGTGTAGGGATTCATACAGCAGAAATGTATATGGGAAGTGTGAAAGATGGGTCTAACGTCGGTGCGCGAGTGGCGATGGATGGAGACAATGCTGTAAAAGTATATGCATTGGATGATTTTTTCTATGAACAGCAAGTACATTTCTTAAAGGCGGATATTGAAGGATTTGAAGCTCAGATGTTAATAGGGGCTGAAAAAATGATTAAGAAAAATCACCCATTGCTTGCTGTTTGTATTTATCATAATGCAGCAGATATGTATAATATCATGAGAATCATTCATGAAATGGATATGACGTACAAATTTGCTATAAGACATCACTCCTATGAATATTGTGAAACTGTGTTATATGCATGGTAAAAAACGGAATTTGAGTAATTATAATATATTAAAATAGAGAAGGTATATTAAGAATGTTTGAGAATATGCAAGAAAACGAAGCAAGGCAACATATTTTAGAGGAAATAGCTGAATATTGTCGTACTTATCATAAAGCTTCTGACTATCATGTCGGTGACCGTATTCCTTATGCAAGACGTGTATATGACGAAGCCGAAATGGTAAATCTTGTGGATAGTTCTTTGGAATTCTGGCTTACTTCAGGGCGTTATACGAATCAATTTGAAAAGGGCTTTGCAGAGTATCTTGGAGTTAGATTCTGTAGCTTAGTGAACTCCGGCTCGTCTGCAAACCTACTGGCGTTTATGACTTTGACATCTCCGCTTTTGAAAGAGCGGAGGATTTTGCCGGGAGATGAGGTGATAACCGTGGCAGCAGGCTTTCCCACGACTGTTACACCTATGCTTCAATACGGAGCAGTGCCGGTATTTGTGGATGTGACGATTCCGCAGTATAATATTGATGTCAATCAGCTGGGGAATGCCTTGTCTGATAAAACAAAGGCAGTCATGATTGCCCATACCTTGGGGAACCCATTTGATTTGAAAGCGGTAAAAGATTTTTGTGATAAGCATAATCTATGGCTAGTAGAAGATAATTGTGATGCTTTGGGAAGCAGATATGAAATTGATGGAGTGTGGAAGTATACCGGAACAATTGGGGATATTGGTACCTCCAGCTTTTATCCGCCGCATCATATGACTATGGGCGAAGGTGGAGCAGTATATACGGATAGTCCGCTACTTAATAAGATAATCCGTTCTCTGCGTGATTGGGGACGTGATTGCGTGTGTCCATCGGGGCAGGACAATCTGTGTGGTCATAGATTTGACAGGCAGTATGGTGAATTGCCCTTGGGATATGATCATAAGTATGTGTACTCTCATTTTGGTTACAATCTGAAAGCCACAGACATGCAGGCGGCAGTGGGGTGTGCACAGCTTGACAAGATAGAGAACTTTGTGGAAGCTAGAAAAAGGAATTTCACATATTTGGAAGAGAAACTGCAGGGAACCTGTGATAAGCTGATTTTACCACAGGCGTGTCCACATTCTGAACCCAGCTGGTTCGGATATCTGATTACCTGTAGAGAGGGCGTGGATAAGAATCAGATTGTGGAGTATTTGGAGGCGTCAGGAGTACAGACTCGTATGCTTTTTGCAGGTAATTTGACAAAGCAGCCATGTTTTGATGAGATGCGGGCATCCGGCAAGGGGTATCGTGTGGTTGGAAGTCTTCAGGAAACAGACCAGATTATGCGTGATAGCTTCTGGATTGGGGTGTATCCGGGCATGACGACAGAAATGCTGGATTATATGGTGAAGAAGATTTATGAAGCCTTAGAAAGGGCGTAGTGTGGATGAGAGAGTTTTATCAAGGCAAAAAGGTCCTTGTGACAGGTCACACAGGGTTTAAGGGCACATGGATGTGTCATGTTCTGCGGGAATTTGGTGCAGAGGTAATAGGTTATGCGTTGGAAGCACCTACAAATCCGAGTTTGTACACATTGAGTGGCATTGAAGGAGATATTCATTCTGTTATCGGTGATGTACGGGATTTGCAGCATTTGCAACGGGTTTTTGAAGAATTTCAGCCGGAAATAGTGATTCATATGGCGGCGCAGCCTATTGTCAGGGAGTCCTATAAGGATCCCGTGTATACCTATGATGTAAATGTAATGGGTACTGTGAATGTGTTGGAATGTGTACGGCAGAGTGCTTGTGTGAAATCTTTTTTGAATGTGACGACAGATAAGGTATATAAGAATCGTGAATGGGATTGGGGATATCGAGAGAACGAAGAACTTAATGGATTTGACCCTTATTCTAATAGTAAGTCTTGTTCAGAGCTTGTAACAGATAGTTTCAGGAATTCCTTTTTTGCGGATGGAAGAGTGGCAATATCTACTGCCAGAGCAGGAAATGTGATTGGCGGTGGTGATTTTGCAGCGGATAGAATTATCCCAGATTGCTGTAGAGCCATTCGGGAGGGGAAGGATATCATCATTCGTAATCCACATTCTGTCAGACCCTATCAGCATGTGTTAGAGCCAGTTTTTGCTTATTTATTGATTGCATGGAAGCAGTATGAGGATGGTAGATATGCAGGGAAATACAATATTGGTCCGAAAGATAGCTCTTGTGTGACTACGGGTGAGATTGTAAATGCATTTTGCGAGATGTGGAATAGGCTTTCAGGGGATACACTGAACTGGCGTGTGGAGGGAGATGGTGGCCCTCACGAAGCGAATTTGCTTAAACTGGACTGTTCTAAAATGAAAGCGGTCTTTGGTTGGAAACCGGTATGGGATTATCGAGAGGCGGTTTTAAAGACTGTTGAGTGGATGGATGTGTATGTGAATGAGGGAGATGTGCGCGGGACTATGCTTGAGCAAATTAGGGCATATAAGAAGGTACTTACAGATGAAGTGTAAATAAATAGGGATTTGATGGTTGTATGTATGGTTAAGAGCGTGATTCCGGTTGAATCACGCTCTTAATATGTGAGCTTTATTTAGCTATATTCCTTCTCGGGAGTGGAAGAATTGTATAGAAGAATATGATGGAGGTGATGCGCTTTTTGGCAGAAACTATGATTTCAAGAAGACCAATACTTGTATTGTGATTACGGAGGCTAACGAGGGACGCCATGCATCCATCTCTACCGCGGATTTGCAATTTCTGGGTATTAATACAGAGACCGGTGTGAATGGTCTTATGGACAGCACCTTTTGTGCCATTGGATGGAGTGAATGATGCGGGCGTAAGCTGTGGCATCTACATGTCTTATCAGGGAAGTGAGACCGTAGCTGGCAGACAAATGGGCGGCTATGGACATCCTCAGGCAGGTGGGAAGAAGAACCTGGAATAGTAGGGAGCTTTTTATTGAAAAACTCCCAGCCCGGGTGGATGATAAGAAAACAGCATAAAGAGAACAAGCATAATCATGGTACATATTTTCAGCGGGATTTCATATTTTTGAAGCCCGCTGTTTTTTACTTGATTATAGGCGATGCGGAGTCCCAGAAAAACTGTGATGTAAAAGAGAAGAATATCCACCCATGTGATGCTGCTGCCCCAGATGCCGCTATAGGTATAAAAGGAGGCAGGTATAAACCATGTACCGGCATGCAGACCGATAAGCAGTGCAGGTACCAAAGAAGGATAATATGTTTGCAGAATATTAAAATAGGACATAATAACGGTAAAGAGAAGCATGGGAAAAAAGAAAAGCTTCATGTGCTCCCAGATGGATTCGTTAACCGGGCTGAACAGTCCGATGATTCGCTGGCCACCTGTCCATTCATATAAAAAATGAAGAAGTGTTCCGAAAATACAAATAAAAGCAAATCCTATGGTAAAGCATTTTCGTAATTCTTTTTTCACCTGTCTGCTCCTTGCCATTATCATGTCCTATCCATAGAATGTGTAACAAGTGCGAAGGTTATACTGTTAATTATTGTCAGCCTTCCAGGTCTTTAAAATTTTAATGATTTTTTTCTGCTCTTCGGTAGTGTAGCCATGGAATACATGAAGCAGCTCCTTGTCAAGCTTCTGGCTTTCGGAATCATCCTCACGCTCTGTCATAAGGCTGTCAACGGAAACATTGCACATCTGCGCATAGTATGCAAGCATTCTTAAATTCAGCTTTGCACGGCTATTCTCTACGTTGCTGACAAAAGAAACGGTACATCCCAGACCGTCAGCCACCTGCTTCTGAGAAATTTTGTTACGGATGCGTTCTGCCTTCATACGGCGAGCAATAATACTGTAATCTAATTCTGTCATTGAAAGAAACCTCCTACTGTATATGAATACATATAGTATAATATAGAAAAGTGGGATTGTAAACCCTATTGCCTATTGAAAATGTTTTCGAAATATCGTACCATTGTATTTGTTCAGAGCCATGCAGCTTTATAAAGACAGGAATCGCAAGCTTGCTTGCGGAGGACTGTATTTATAAAGCTATATGGCGAGAGCCATTCAATGAGCAAAAGAGAGCCGCGGAGCGGCGGTTTTGCGAATTGGGCTCTGAACAGAGCGGGAGTTTGGGCTCTGAACAGAGCGGGAATTGGGCTCTGAACAGAATTTCGGTAAAAGGAGCTATGGTTAAAGGGGAACCGTAGCTTTGAACAAAGGAAGGGGCAAGAGGAGTATAATACATGAATATGACAAAAGCAGAAATTTTAAAAAGGGAAATTCTTCGCCAGTATCGTAGTGTACGGCAGTTTGCTATCGAGATGAACATTCCGTATAGTACGCTGGTTACAGCACTGGAACGTGGTATTGAAGGAATGGCTTACGGCACTGTGATTAAGATGTGCGATAAGCTTAGTCTGAATCCGGTGGATTTTACATCGTTGGAAAGAGATGCATCATTGGGGGCACAGCTTTTAGAGAATCGTGTGATGCAGTACTACATGAAGCTGAATCAGACTGGTAGAGACAAGGTTTTGGAACTGATGGATGACTTTGTACAGATTGAAAAGTACAGAGCAAAAGCAAAAAAGAATAAGGTTGATTAAATGAATTATGATTATTTGGTAGTAGGCAGCGGACTATTTGGTGCCGTATTTGCTTATGAAATGAAAAAAGCTGGTAAGAGTCTTCTGGTGATTGATAAGAGAGAACATATTGCAGGTAATATTTATACCCAGCAGGAGCATGGTATTCAGGTACATAAGTATGGTGCACATATTTTTCACACCTCCAATAAAAAGGTGTGGGACTATGTGAATCAGTTTGCGGAGTTTAATCATTATGTGAACAGCCCGGTAGCGATTTACAAGGATGAACTTTACAACATGCCTTTTAACATGAATACCTTCAGTAAGATGTGGGGAATTAAGACTCCCGCGGAAGCCAAGGCGAAGATTGAAGAGCAGAGCCGTGCAGAGCGTGTGGAGAATCCTGAGAATGTGGAAGAGCAGGCCATTAATCTGGTGGGGCGAGATATTTATGAGAAGCTTGTAAAAGGATATACCGAGAAGCAGTGGGGCAGAAGTGCCAAGGAGCTTCCGGCATTTATTATTCGCCGTCTTCCGGTGCGTTTTACTTACGATAACAATTATTTCACCGACCCGTATCAAGGAATTCCGAAAGGGGGATATACCCAGATTGTGGAGAAGCTCTTATCTGGTGTAGAGGTACGTCTGGGGATTACCTATCGTCAGTTTATGGAAGAGAATGCTGCTAAGGGGGCAGCAGCAGATTCTTTCGGTAAGGTACTTTACACCGGAATGATTGATGAGTTTTTTGATTATAAGCTGGGCGAGCTTCAGTATCGTTCCCTGCGCTTTGAGGAAGAGCTTTTGGAAGATGAGTGCAATTTCCAGGGCAATGCGGTAGTGAATTATACGGAGCGGGAGATTCCTTATACTCGTATTATTGAGCACAAGCATTTTGAATTTGACTCTTCTTCAAAAGACACGATTATTACCAGAGAGTACCCGGCAACATGGGAAAAAGGTGATGAACCCTATTATCCTATTAACGACGAGCGTAACGGTGCGTTGTTTGCAGAGTATCAGAAGCTGGCAGAGGCGGAGCCAAAGGTTCTTTTCGGCGGACGTCTGGGGCAGTATAAATATTATGATATGGATAAGGTGATTGAAGCATCACTTCAAATGGTAGAAAAAGAGCTTTCCGGTCAGTAGACCGGAAAGCTCTTTTCGTATTGAAATAAAATTATTAACAATAAAAATTAAACATCATGCCGCTGTAAGCACTGGTAACGTATGGATTGGGGAAGTTATGTCCCGGATTCTTATATGCTACCATGGTCTGCTCAACGTAATTCATAGGGTTGATGGAAATCTGCTTACTCTTAGAGAGCAATCCCTGAGAGAAGTTCTTTAATGATTTAAAGGTGTCATTGATATCTGCAGATTCCTCCAAGGTATTCCTCAAGGTATCTCTGTCCACGGAGAGTGCACCATCACTTTCGATAGTAAGCCCCATGGCTCCAAAAGTCTGTCCGAACTGTTTTGTGATAGAGGTCATTTCCCGCACCACATTCTTGCTGCGTGGATGGGACTCTATAAAGTTATTCATCTGTGCCAGGAAGTTGTTATATCCGTTTGCCAGTTCCACAACATTATCGGTTAAGGACTCCACGTCAGTCTTCAGACCAATGGAAACCGGTGAAGCTTCGGGAGTTGTACCTTTTAAAGTTACCTCAAACATCTTACCAATGGTGAAGCTATTGGAAGTGGAAGAACGTTCTTCGCCGTTAATGCGGAAGGATGCATTGGTAGGATTATGGCTGATATAGTCAATTCCCAAATACTCTACAGCCCCCTTTTGCTTACTGGTATTGGTATCGCTGATAGTAAAGATTGTATTCTTGCCGTTTGGAAGTCCCGTTGACTCGGAAGCAAGTGTTATGGCAGAGCGTCCTTCTGCTTCTGCAATATCAGCTTTTAAACCGATGCCGGAGTTATTAATCAGTCGAACTAGACGGTTTTGTACGTCGCGGTTGGATTCTGTTTCTCCGATAGTGAACTGCAGCTCGTAGTTCATATCATTAATCTGCACATCGAAGGAATAGGTGTTCGGCGGAAGAGAAATCTTTTCGTCCGGTAAAAACTTACCCATGTTTTCCTGACAGCTGGCAAGAGTGTCTACCTCCAGTTCAAAGCTTGGTGCGGGTGCACCGGCAGTATAAGAGCCGATAAAGGTTGCATCTGCAATTTCACTGTTGGAAGTGGAAGCAGCCTTCTGGCTGAGCAGAGAGGATTCGTCCAGACCGCCAAGTGCAGCGATGGTATTATGAAGTTCCCGCGCATTTTCTTTCAGTCCGATAGCATAATCTCTTACTACACGTCCATCCAAAGGAAGGTATACAGGAGATTCTTTGTTAAGTTTGACAATGGAATTATAGACACTACGCAGCTCGCTTTTTTTGTGTGCATCGTAGCGGTTACTGGTAGGTGGTTTATATGCACTTAGATAATTGTTATATGCAGTGGTAAGAATAGCACCCATTTACACGCCTCCTTTCCTCCTTGGCTAAAGTCGTGATTGCTATAGAAAGTAAAGTGTGATATAATCAAAATCCATTTTGATTATTCTATAAAAGAATACAAATATCCACTTTTATGGGTAAAATGTACCATATATATAAGGAAAAAACAAGTGGGCGAAAAGAAAAAGTCCCGGAAATACAACAAAAATACAAAAAAAACATTGACTCTACAGAACCTATATGCTATATTAATTCAGCGAGATTTAATTTTAGGTCTTTTTTTTATGCCTAAAATCTGGAGAAGACTATATAGAGAAACTGCTTAAGAATGCAGTGAAATGGAGGAAATTATGCGTACAAAAATCACTTTAGCATGTACCGAGTGCAAACAGCGTAACTACAATACTACTAAGGATAAGAAGACTCATCCTGATCGTATGGAAACCAAGAAATATTGTAGATTCTGCAAGACTCATACTACTCATAAGGAAACCAAATAATTACCTGAAAAGTATTGCAATGGTCGCTTGAGAAGCGACGGAAATGGAGTGTATTAATGGGAGATATGGCAGAAAAGAGCACCAAGAAGCCAAGCCGTTTTAAAGGTGTTAAGTCTGAATTCAAAAAGATTACATGGCCGGACAAACATGCCACATTCAAGCAATCCGTAGCAGTTGTTGCGATATCTGTAGTTGTTGGAGTAATTATTACGATTCTGGATTTTGTAATTCAGTACGGCGTAAATTATTTGACATCAATTTAGAACGAGGGTGATTGTATGGCAGAAGCAAAATGGTATGTAGTTCATACTTATTCCGGGTATGAGAACAAAGTCAAAGCCAATATTGAGAAGACAATCGAGAACAACAAGCATCTTGCAGAGCAGATTCTTGAGGTTAGAGTTCCTCTTGAGGAAGTTGTCGAGGTGAAGAACGGTGTAAAGAAGACTGTTCAGAGAAAATTGTTCCCGGGTTATGTTCTGCTTAATATGGATATGAACGATGACACCTGGTATGTCGTAAGAAATACCCGTGGTGTAACCGGATTCGTTGGACCAGGAAGCAAACCTGTTCCTCTTACAGAAGCTGAAATGAAGCCTCTTGGCATTAAGACTGGAAACGTATCTGTTGACTTCGAAGAGGGTGACAGTATCTCAGTTGTAGCCGGTGTTTGGAAGGATACCG
>F42_Fallow_Deer__coassemble_329_pt1 | contig 39423 bp, 31 predicted proteins | sample F42_Fallow_Deer__metabat2_low_PE_003 | metagenome-assembled genome bin F42_Fallow_Deer
GGTCAATAGGATCATTTAACTCGGAGTATGCATTACACATCTCCCAAGTATTGATGAATAATTCAAAACGCTCTACCTTGGTAGGATCGCTTGGCTTTTTCTTAGTAAGTGGTGAAATCGCAAGCGGATGATCCATAACGAAAGTAGGCTGAATCAAATTCTTCTCGCAGAATTCCTCAAAGAAGAGATTTACAATATCTCCCTTGGTATGGCGAGCTTCGAACTCCACATGATGCTCCTTTGCGAGAGCCTTCGCCTCTTCATCAGTCTCAACTGCATCAAAGTCAATACCTGCATACTTCTTGATACAATCAATCATGGTAATACGCTCAAAAGGTTTACCAAAGTCGATTTCAATGCCGTTGTACACAATCTTAGAAGTACCGCAAACCTTTTCCGCAAGGTACTTAAACATAGACTCTGTTAACTCCATCATACCTTCGTAATCGGTATATGCCTGATACAGCTCCATCAAGGTAAACTCAGGATTGTGTCTTGTATCCACACCTTCGTTACGGAATACACGGCCAATCTCATATACACGCTCTAAACCGCCCACAATAAGTCTCTTTAAATAGAGCTCTAAGGAAATACGAAGCTTTACATCCTCATCCAATGCATTGTAATGGGTATCGAACGGTCTTGCCGCCGCTCCACCTGCATTCGATACGAGCATCGGAGTCTCTACTTCCATAAAGTCGCGCTGTGCAAGGAAGTTACGAATCTCCTGAATAATCTGTGAACGCTTGATAAATACATTCTTACTCTCTTCGTTCATGATAAGATCCACATATCTCTGACGATAACGGGTATCTGTATCCTGTAATCCATGGAACTTCTCCGGAAGAATCTGTAAGCTCTTGGTTAACATGGTCATCTCTACAGCATGAACAGAAATCTCACCTGTCTTAGTTCTGAACACATAACCCTTAATACCGTAAATATCACCAATATCAGACTTCTTGAAATCAGCATAAGCCTCTTCACCGATAGCATCCTTCGCTACATAAACCTGAATTCTGCCCTTTAAATCCTGAATATTGCAGAAAGAAGCCTTACCCATAACACGCTTAAACATCATACGACCAGCAATGGATACCTCAATAGGACTTGCATCCATAATGGCTCTTCTCTCATTATAGTCAGCATTCAATACTTCTCTTGTCTGGGCCTCGTCTAACCCGTCAACATTGGGCTCCTGTCTTCCTGCCAGCAGCTTTTCCTCATGGGCAAGATACTGCTCCTTAGCATCAATAGTGTGGTGTGTCTGATCATATTTTGTAATCTGAAAAGGATCCTTGCCTGCCTCCTGAAGTGCTGCAAGCTTCTCTCTTCTAACCTTTAACAGCTGGTTAATATCCTGTTCCTGAATCTTTGCATTCTGATTCTCTGCCATAATCGTCTCCTCTTTTTGCCTTATGGAACTTTGAGACGCAGTCTCAAATTCCCAACGATAACATAGTTTTCGTTTAGGCTCTCTGAATCTCAAGTACCTTATAAGTGAAGGTTCCCGCCTGTGTTTCTACTGCTACGCTCTCGCCTGCCTTTGCACCAATTAAAGCCTTACCTACAGGGCTTTCATTAGAAATCTTACCCTTTAAGCTGTTTGCTTCGGTAGAACCTACAATCTTATATTCTAATTCTTCATTGAACTCTACGTCTAATAATTTAACCTTACATCCGATGTTGATTTTGTCAAGGTCTACCTCTTCCTCATCAACGACTTCTGCATTCTTTAAAATCTTCTCTAACTCTTCGATACGAGCCTCGATATCACGCTGCTCATCCTTTGCTGCATCGTACTTTGCGTTCTCGGATAAATCGCCCTGCTCTCTTGCTTCTTTAATCTTCTGAGCAACTTCCTGACGTCTAACTACCTTAAGCTCGTGTAATTCGTCCTCGTATTTCTTTAAGCCTTCATAGGTTAAAATGTTCTTTTTTTCCTGCATTTTTTTCCCTTTCCTTCACACCGCTGTCTCTCAGCGAATGATACATAAATTATTGTAACCCTTTAATTTTTATGAATATCTGGATTATTTATAGCTCGCCTCATTATAGGTCGCCCAGATTAACGCACATTATTGTACAAGAAAACAGCAACTGTGTCAAGTCGCTGTTTTTCTGTATTTCCGTTTTATGACTTACTCGTGGAATATCTCATCTACGCTGGCAAGCAAGTCCTCCATCCGCTCCATGCTGTTAATCATGTTGCGGAACTTTGCAGAACCCGGATACCCGAAGGTGTACCAGGATAAGTGCTTACGCATTTCCCGCACTCCCGTATATTCCCCTTTATACTGGAGCTGAAGCTGGGCATGACGTATCACCGTCTCCCGTACTTCCTTAACACTTGGCCGCTCTGGAATCACTCCGGTATCCAGATACCCGGTAATCTCTCTAAATATCCAAGGATTGCCCTGACAGGCACGTCCCACCATAATGCCGTCACAGCCCGTCTCCTCTACCATTCTCTTGGCTGAAAGAGCACTGTCCACATCACCGTTTCCTATTACCGGGATACTGACCGCTTCCTTCACCTGCCGGATAATAGTCCAATCTGCCCTGCCGCTGTAGTACTGCTCCCTTGTTCTGCCATGAACGGCTACTGCTGCCACGCCACAGCTTTCTGCAATCTTTGCAATCTCTACAGCATTGATATGCTCCTCGTCAAATCCCCGGCGTAACTTCACCGTTACCGGCTTATTCACCGCCTTCACCAGCTTGGTGAGAATTTCCTCCACCAGCTTCGGATTTTTCATGAGTGCTGAACCTTCTCCATTATTTACCACCTTCGGCACTGGACACCCCATATTAAAATCCAGTATTGCGAAAGGTCTCTCCTCGATACGCTTTGCCATCTCTGCAATGATATCCGCATCGGAGCCAAAAAGCTGTAGGGATACCGGTCTTTCCTCTGGATGAATCTCTAAAAGCTGCTCCGTATTTTTGTTATTATAATAAATTGCCTTGGCACTAACCATCTCCATACAGATAAGTCCCGCCCCCTGTTCCCTGCAAAGCAAGCGGAAGGGTAAGTCTGTCACACCCGCCATAGGTGCCAGCACCACATTGTTGTCCAAGGTCACATTTCCAATTGTTAATGCTGCCATTGACACCTCTAGGAAAGCTTCCTGTTTTTTTCATATACCATTCTGAGACCATCCAAAGTAAGAGAGCTGTCGTAGATATCAATACAGCTTGTCTCCTCTGCAATGGTTCTTCCAAGCCCACCGGTAGCCACCACCTTCATATCCATGATGCCGGTTTCTTCTTTTACTTTTTTCACAATATATTCGGTCTGTCCCACCTGACCATACATAAGTCCTGCCTGCATACTGGTGATGGTCTCCTTTGCCAGTATGGACCTTGGCATCTTAATCTCCACATTAGGAAGCTTCGCCGTTGCCTTCCAAAGTGCCTCCGAGCTGATGCGGATACCCGGTGCCGTAATCCCTGCTGCAAAGCTGCCATCCGCAGTCACATAATCGTAAGTGGTAGCAGTACCAAAATCAATCACCAATATCGGTCCACCGTATTTCTCATAGGCTGCCACACAGTCCACAATACGGTCTGCACCGATATCTCTTGGATTGTCTGTAGCCACCTTAATACCGCTTTTCACACCAGGTCCCACGATTAAAGGCTTGGTGTGGAAGTAGCGACTGATACCGCCGATAAGTGAGTGCATCACATCCGGCACTACGCTTGCCACGCTGACTCCCTTAATATCATATGCCTTGACCCCCTTAGTCTCTACCAGCTGGGTCAGCATTAAACCGTACTCATCAGATGTCCGTGGAGTCTTGGTCATCATACGGAAGGTTCCTTTCAGCTCCTGCCCATCGTACACGCCACAGGTTATATTCGTATTTCCCACATCTATGGTTAAAATCTTTTCCATGCTCTAATTTTCTCCAATGATATCTGAAACATCCTCTTTTAACACAAACACACGATAATAAAGGCTTAAGGATTCCAAAAGCTCCTCACGCTTTCTGCGAATCTCTCCAATCAAAAGACCACTGGAAATTTCATCATAATAAATATCATCCTCTTCCGCCTGCGTCTCTAAGGATACGGAACCATCCGGCTCATAGACAATAGTAAAAATTCCGCCTACCTCTTCCGTAAAAAGCACGCAGATAATGTGCAGCTCCTCCTGAATGGATTCTGGAATGGATTTAAACCGCTCATTAAAATAATATTTCTGCTCGTAGGCATTCGCACCACAAAGTACAATTCTTTCTTCGCTCAAAATGCTTCTCTCTTTCTATCTCACTTAAGTGTAGCCATACAGGCCCCGTACCGATACCTCGCCGGCATAAATGGCTACCGTTTCCCCATCTTCCTTTTCTACCAAAAGCTCGCCCTGAGCATTGATTCCTCTGGCAATACCGATAAATTCCCCTTTGGGGTCTAACACTTTTACATAATTTCCCCTATTTATCAGAATATCATTATACCTTGCCAGTAGCAAGTGAAAATCTCCACGTGAAGTAAACTCTTGGTAAAATTCCTCAAAGCTTTTCAAAATTCTTTCCAAGAGTTCTTCTTTATCTACTTCTATGTTCAGTTCCTTTAAAAGACTGGTTGCCATATCAGTGATTTCCGGGGCAAAATCCTTTTGCTTAACATTTACGCCCACGCCTACAATCACAGAGTACGCACCACCCGCTCCCAGATGCATCTCTGTTAAAATACCACATAACTTCCTGCCGTTTAACACAATATCATTGGGCCACTTGATACGGGCATCCCCACCATAGCTTCTGACCCCTTCTGTCACTGCCATGGCCATCACCAGTGTCAGCATGGATGCCTTATCCGGGGCAAAGTCAGGCCTAAGAAGCAGGGAAAAGTACAGATTCTCTCCGGCAGGAGACTGCCAGGCTCTGCCTCGCCGACCCCTTCCCGCAGTCTGCATATCCGCCACATACACGCTTCCATGTGCTGCACCGGCATCTCCTTCTTCCTTTGCCCAGAGATTGGTGGAATCTACCACCGCTTTATAAAAAACATGATTCATAATAGCTTATAAATTTTCCCAGCCCAAAGTAGCTGCCATCACTGCCTTGATGGTGTGCATACGATTTTCAGCCTCTTCAAATACTACGGACTGTTCAGACTCAAATACCTCGTGGGTTACTTCCATCTCACTGATACCGAACTTCTGGGAAATCTCCTCACCAATCTTAGTCTTCAAATCGTGAAATGCAGGTAAGCAGTGCATGAAGATACAATCTGCTGCTGCATTATCCATAGCTTTCTTATTTACCTGATATGGTGCTAAGTCCTCGATGCGCTCTGCCCACACTTCGTCCGGCTCACCCATGGATACCCATACATCGGTGTAAATGATGTTGGCATCCTTGGTTCCCTCCATCACGTCGCTGGTTAAAGTAATGGTGGCACCAGTTGTCTTAGCGATTTCCTGACACTCCTCTACTAAAGCAGGATCTGGGAAATACTTTGGATTAGAGCATGCTACAAAATGCATACCCATCTTCGCACAGGTCACCATCCAGGAATTTGCCATATTGTAACGGGCATCGCCCATATAAGTTAACTTTAAGCCCTCTACCTTGCCGAATTTCTCCTTGATGGTCAGAAGGTCTGCCAGCATCTGGGTAGGATGGAACTCATTGGTAAGACCATTCCATACAGGCACCTTGGAATACTCTGCCAGCTCCTCTACGATGTCCTGACCATAGCCACGATACTCGATACCATCGTACATGCTTGCAAGAACACGGGCAGTGTCCGCAATGCTCTCTTTCTTGCCAATCTGAGAACTGGATGGGTCAAGATATGTAACACCCATACCTAAATCGTAAGCTGCCACCTCGAAGGAGCAACGGGTTCTGGTACTGGTCTTTTCAAAAATCAAAGCGATGTTTCTTCCCTTTAATCGATCAACGGGAATACCATTTTTCTTTCTCGCCTTTAAATCAGCTGCTAAATCTACTAAATATGCAATTTCCTCTGATGTAAAATCCAATAACTTTAAAAAGTCACGTCCTTGTAAATCCATTTTCATCACTCCTCCTAAAACTACCAATAGATGGTATAAATATACTCTATTTCCGGTCTCTTTTCAAGGGGATTTCCCCACGAAAAAAAGGCCGCAGAACAAATTCCACGACCTTTCAAATGTATATTTATAAAATTTATTTTGAAGATTCCTTCCAAGTGGTTGCAAGAGTTGCAATTCCCTGAAGCTCTGAAGGAAGTAAAATAGTATTTGCTTTACCATCTGCTACCTTCTCAAATGCCTCTAAGCTCTTCATCTTAAGAACTGCTTCATCTGCGCCTGCTTCTTTCAACATCTTGATACCATCCGCATTAGCCTGCTGCACCTTAAGGATTGCCTCTGCCTGACCTTCTGCTTCACGAATCATCTTTTCCTTCTGCGCTTCTGCCTTAAGGATTGCTGATTCTTTCTCAGCCTGTGCACGAAGAATTGCAGATTCCTTTTCACCTTCTGCTACAAGGATGTTCGCCTTCTTCTCACCTTCTGCTCTGGTAACTGCCTCTCGTCTTTCACGTTCAGCCTTCATCTGTCTCTCCATTGCGTTCTGGATTTCTGCAGGTGGAATAATGTTCTTAAGCTCTACACGATTAACCTTGATACCCCATGGGTCAGTTGCAATATCAAGAGCTGCTCTCATCTGTGTATTAATGGTCTCTCTGGAGGTTAAGGTCTGGTCTAACTCCAAATCACCGATGATGTTACGAAGAGTAGTAGCGGTCAGATTCTCAATTGCCATCATAGGCTTCTCTACACCATAGGTGAAAAGCTTAGGGTCAGTAATCTGATAGAACACTACGGTATCGATTCTCATGGTTACGTTATCCTTGGTAATAACCGGCTGAGGCGGGAAGTCCGCAACCTGTTCCTTTAAGTTAATCTTACGTGCTACTTTGTCGATAATAGGCCATTTCACATGTAAACCTGTGCCCCAGGTCTCCTGATAAGCACCTAAACGCTCAATAACATAGGACTGTGCCTGTGGCACGATTTTAATACAAGATGCAATAATACAAATTACAATAAGAACTAAAGCTCCAATAATAGCTGGCATAATATACCCCTCCTAAATTACTTATTAATCTTTTCTTCACGAACCATCAGCTTTACACCACTGACAGCTTCTACTTCTACAACGGCTCCCTCAGGAATTATACCGTTTTCTTCTACACTTCTGGCTGTCCACTCCTGACCGGCCAAGGTAACACGACCTTTCCCTTGTAAATTGTCAATCTCCTCTACAACGATTGCATTCTTCCCGATTACCGTATCCACATTGGTCTTTGTCACGTTGCGATTGAAAAATCTCTTCGCAATCGGTCTGGTGTAGAACAAAAGAAGCAATGACACCGCCAGAAATAATACAACCTGCAGCCAGATTGGTGCATGAATCGCTGCTGCTAACAACGCAATAAGCGCACCCCCGGCAAACCAGATAGTAGCGAGTCCCATGGTCAGTGCTTCCACAACAAGACAAATGATCAAAAGAACAAGCCACATCATTGTCATATCCGGCATATTTCTCCCCCTTTCTTTAGAAAACAATTTTCTTTGCTTTATAACTTTATCATACTACACCGGCAGATTTCCTTCAATGCCTTTTCCTGGAAAAAATAAGTCCTAACGTGTCAAATTCTGCACGTTAGGACTCTTCCTGATTCCTTGTTAAATTTTAGTAGAATACATGGTTGCCGATAACAAGACCTTCACGACCATCGTTTCTTCTAAAATGTGTCATATCTCCGACATTAGATACACCAGAAAGTGCTTCTTCCGCAGCACGGATACAGCTTTCCTGAATCTTGCCGGATTCGTATACACGGTTTACTTTGCCGTTCATGGCCGGTGTAAACTGACCGGATGCATAGATAACACCATGAATCGTATCTGGATATGCTGCGCTACGTACACGGTTCATAACAACCGCACCAACTGCAAGCTGTCCTTCATAAGATTCTCCTCTTGCCTCGCAGTGGATTAATGCTGCAAGTAAAAGCTTGGTGTCAGCATCAGTAGTATATTCTCCATAATTCTTATGACGCTTTGCTTCTTTCTCTGCCTCTTCACGAGCCTTAATTTCTTCTACGGTTTCTCCCACATCAATCTGGAATGTCAAATCTACAAATTCTGCAGATACATACGCATCCTCGCCTTCATAGTCCACACATACCCATTCTTCATTCTCTGTGGAAACAACCTCTAATATTTCGTCCTTTACCAGAAGAACAATCTCTTCTCCCTCAAGACTCGGCTCTCTACGGACACGAAGCGCATCCGCATTGATGGTCGCAATCATCTTTCCAACAGAATTCGCTAATTCTTCAGCCTCTTCTCCGAAAAGCAAATATTCATCCTTCGCCCATCCAATAATATTGCCGGATTGTAGCTTGGTCCATCCGTTCGCACGCTCTAAAATAGTACCGCCGCAATCCTTATATAACTTACCAACTTTTTCTGCATCCTCGCTGGCCTGCGCTCTTACGTTCAGAGCACTCTTTACGTTGGCCATAACCAACTTCTTTTCCTCCTCCTCTACCGGGGGAGTTAAGTTTAATTCTTTCTCTGTAGCACTTAAGTACTCAACTGCAGTATTGGAATCTACGTTGAGAATGGCTGCCACTCCACCATTAAAGGAATCCAGGTAATTTGCCCAGCTGCCAGCTTCTACGCTCATACTTGCGTTCATAGCCATGGTAAATGCTAATACCAAAGCGGCTAATCTCGCAAGCAGCCTTCTGCTTCCTGCCATCTTTTTTACCTCCGTTTAACATCAAAAATGTTACAATTTTGTTAACAATGTTACGCCGAACATCATAACAGAACATTTTTTCTTTGTCAACCCTTAAAGATTTCTGGACTTTTCTACACAGGCTTCTACAGCATCAATCACTGCTGCTCTCATTCCCTTTTCTTCCAATACCTTCACAGCGGCAATAGTGGTACCTCCCGGTGAGCATACCATATCCTTTAATTCTCCGGGATGCTTACCTGTTTCCAGCACCATTTTTGCACTTCCCAGAACTGCCTGAGAAGCGAAGGTATACGCCTGATTTCTGGGCATTCCGGCATCTACCGCAGCATCCGCCATGGCTTCAATAAACATAAAGACATAAGCAGGGGAACTACCGCTGATACCAATAAATGCATCGAAAAGTCTCTCCGGAATTTCCTCTGCAACACCGAAGGTCTGCAGAAGCTTTTTAACGGTTTCCAGTTCTTCTTTTGTCACATTAGCGTTGTTACAAATTGCTGTACAGCCTTCCCCTACAAGCGCAGGAGTGTTCGGCATAAGGCGGATAATTTTGGCATCTTTATTTTGTAATCCGTCTTCTATATTCTGCACCGTTTTCCCTGCTGCTATACTTACTATCACGGTATTTTCTTTTATTTTTCCACGAATATCTTCCATTACATCCGGGAAGAAAATAGGCTTTACTGCCAAAAATAAAATATCTGCCTTCTCTGCTACCAGCCCATTATCTTCCACAGTCTCAATTCCGAACTTCTTAGAAGCCACAGCTCGCATCTGTTCCGATTTGTCACTTCCTAATAAATTCTCCGGCTGCACTTCTCCAGCCTTTAACATTCCTCCAATCATGGCTGATGCCATATTACCTAAACCAATAAATCCGATTTTCATTTCCTACTCCTTTATATATTTATTTTATACTTCTCTGTCTATGTGTTTCATACATCAGTAAAGCAGTCGCTATCGCTGCATTTAATGACTCTACCTGTCCTTCCATAGGAATTTTCAGATAATACTTTGCTTTGTCAGCAGTCTCTCTCTTTAGTCCATTCCCCTCATTTCCGATAAGGAAAGCGGTAGACTCAGCAAAAGAAAAGCTATCATAATAATCTTTTCCCTGTAAATGGGCTGCATAGGTGGCCACTCCTGCATTATGTAATTTTTCAAGCAGCTCACCCATATCTTCTATATAAATATGTGGCACCCGGTAGATGGAGCCCATAGTAGCACGGATGGTCTTGGGATTGTAGATATCCACTGTATTCATTGACATCAGCACTGCGGTCACACCCGCACCTTCCCCGGTTCTCACAATCGTTCCTAAGTTGCCCGGGTCCTGCAAATCCTCCAGCACTACAAATAATGGATTTTCCACCTGCAAAAGCTTTTCCAAATCAAACTTCTTTCTCTTCACCACACATAAAATGCCCTGAGGCATCTGAGTGTCCGACATCTTTAAGAAGACATCCTTAGAAACAATCTCATACCCCGTTCTGGAAAGTTTCTCTGCCGCAGCTGTTCCCTTCAGCTTTTCCAGCGTTTCTTCTAATATATATGTCTCTTTAATGGTGCTTTCCGGTGCTTCCTCATACATCTTGATTCCCTCTACCAGAAAGACCCCATCCTTTTTCCGCTCCTTGGCCTTATTTTGCCACTGTACTACCTGTTTCACTCTTGGATTCGATAAACTGGTTATCATATTTCTTCCTCTCTTGCTTGTATTCACAGTCATGCATTCGCAAAATCGCCTCTGCGAGGCTTTTCTTTTGCTCATTAATGGCTTCTCGCCATAAGAACAAAGCTGTTATACCAATACAGTATAACAGCTTTGTTCTTCTTACACTAGTTTATTTTACAGTAATCCTGCAATTTCGTACTGATATGGGTCGATAGACTTCTTCATATTCAGTGCCTCTTCAATATCATAATCGATAAATTCACCATGCTTATAGGCAATAACACGATTGCTCTTACCTGCGATCAATGCATCCACTGCACATGCTCCCATCATGGAAGCATAATAACGGTCCTTACAGGTAGGATTACCGCCACGCTGCATGTGACCGAGGATGGTTGCACGGGTCTCAATACCGGTAGCAGCTTCGATTCTGCGAGCCATGGAAGTAGAGTGTCCGATACCCTCTGCATTGATGATTAAGTGATGCTTCTTACCCTTCTTACGGTTACGGATAATGTTATTGATAATCTTCTGCTCATCATAATCATAATTCTCAGGAAGAAGAATATCCTCTGCACCATTTGCAACACCACACCACAGTGCAATGTAACCTGCATTTCTACCCATTACCTCGATAATACTGCATCTCTCATGAGAGGAAGAGGTATCCTTAACCTTATCAATCGCTTCCATCGCAGTGTTGATAGCAGTATCAAAACCGATGGTATAATCGGTACAGGAAATATCAAGGTCGATAGTACCCGGTACACCGATGGTGTTGATACCAAGTCTTGCAAGCTTCTGAGCACCACGGTAAGAACCGTCACCGCCGATAACTACAATACCATCGATGCCGTGCTTCTTACAAATCTCAGCACCCTTCTCCTGACCTTCCGCAGTCGTAAACTCCATACATCTTGCAGTACCTAAGATAGTACCACCCTTCTGGATAATATCTGAAACATCTCTGGCTACCATGTCTTTAATCTCTTCATTCAAAAGACCATGATAACCTCTCATGATACCCTTAACCTTTAACCCACGTGCAAGACCGGTACGCACTACAGCTCTTACTGCCGCATTCATACCCGGTGCGTCTCCACCACTTGTTAATACTCCGATTGTTTTAATTTCCTTTGCCATGAGGTTACCTCCTCTTGTCCTACTTGCATACTTATCATTACATTTTTAAGATATTTTAATCCATTTTTTAATGGTTTTCAATAGGTTTGGTTAAAAATTTAACATTTTCTTGGCCAAATGCAACATTTAAACGGTTCCGCAAGGTTTCGTCTGCCTTTACATTGCGGTTATCCGGTAGTACTTTGTAGGTCTTGGTATCCTTAAGAAACGCTACAAGATTCTCCTCCCCTTCCAACTCCGCCGTGGTTTCATACAACAGCTGTTCCATCGCAAGAAAATCCTCCATGGAATCAAACTGCACCCATACCCCCTTGGGAAGTCCCTGAGGCTTTGGTGGCTGGGGTGCTCTATATGAATTACCTGCTCCAGTATAGGTCTGATTTCTGTTGTAAGAGTTCTGGAATCTGCCTCCTCTTCCTACAAAAGGATTTCCTGCTGCTGCATCGTCAAAGCTGGCAATCTGCTCACAGAGGAGCTTAGCATCCTTGTCCTCTTCTGCGGATACTCGACCCTTAATGAATATCTTAGCGTCTTCCAGAAGAAGTGCAGAGTATTTTTCGTAATCCTTCGGGAATACCACTACCTCCACATTTCCCACCAAATCTTCTATATTTAAGAAGCACATAATTTTGTCATTCTTGGTGTACTTGATGGTCTTTTCCGCAATCATACCACCGATGATTGCATCTTTATGGTCTTCCACCGTGACCGCTCCGTTCTCCTCATCCAGTGCAAAGTCCACCGCACTGTTGGTCACATACTTTTGCAAGAGCTCCTGATATTCCTCCAGAGGATGGCCACTGACGTAGATTCCCAGCACCTCCTTTTCAAAAGCCAGAAGCATCTCCTTGGGGTACTCACCCACATTGGGCATCTTGATATCAAATTCATCCTTATCCTCATCCGAAGCAATATCAAATAGGGATATCTGCCCTGCCAGATTGTTCTTTTTATCCTTAGTGATATGATCCAGAATCTGCACATATACACTCATGCACTGCTTTCTGGTTCCACCTAAGCTGTCCAATGCACCCGCCTTGATAAAGTTTTCGATGGCACGCTTATTCACATCCTTATCTGCCACACGGGTGATAAAATCCTTCAGATTGCTATATCTTCCACGCTCCTTACGCTCTTTTACAATGGCCTCAATCACCGGCCTGCCCACGCTCTTAATCGCAGTAAGTGCATAACGAATACTGTTCCCGGATACGGAGAAGCCCGCCTCGCCCTCGTTGATATCCGGTGGCAGGATGTTGATTCCCATATTCCGGCACACCAAAATATACTCGGACACCTTCTTGGAATTGTCAATCACTGAGGTCATCAGTGCCGCCATAAACTCTACCGGATAATAATATTTTAAATACGCCGTCTCGTAGGAAACTACCGCATAGCAAGCCGCATGTGACTTATTGAACGCATACTTGGCAAAGTCCATCATTTCATCGTAGATTTTCCCTGCAACGGCTTCACTGATTCCCTTGGAAATACAGCCCGGAACGCCCTCTTCCTCGTTACCATATACGAAGTTAGCACGTTCCTTCTCCATCACCGACTGCTTCTTCTTACTCATGGCACGACGTACCAAATCGCTTCGTCCCAAGGTATATCCACCCAGGTCACGTACAATCTGCATAACCTGCTCCTGATATACGATACATCCGTAGGTAGGTGACAAAATCGGCTCTAACTGGGGACAGGAATAGGAAATGTCACCATCTGTATTTTTCCCTTTGATGTACTTTGGAATAAAGTCCATCGGACCCGGACGATATAAGGAAATACCCGCAATCATATCCTCCAGATTCTCCGGGCGAAGCTCCTTCATGAAGTTCTTCATACCCGCAGATTCCAGCTGGAAGATACCATCTGTCTTACCGGTATGGAGAGATGACAGTACCTTTTTATCATCAAAATTAATGTTATCTATATCGATACGCTTGCCCGTACTTTTCTCAATATAATCCACCGCATTTTTTATCACGGTAAGGGTTCTGAGCCCCAAAAAGTCCATTTTCAAAAGCCCCAATTCTTCCAGCGTCGTCATGGTAAACTGGGTGGTAATGGAACCGTCACTGCCTCTGGATAAAGGCACAAACTCGTCTGCGGCTTTGGGACAGATTACTACACCCGCCGCATGCATGGATGTATGCCTTGGAAGTCCCTCCAGTCTCTTACACATATCGATGAGATACTTCACCTTCTCATCCGTATTGTAAAGGGTACGGAACTCCGGGTTCATATCCAGAGCACGCTCCAGCGTAATATTCGGCTCATTGGGCACCATCTTGGCAATAGAATCCACATAGGCATAAGGTAAATCCATTACACGTCCCACGTCACGGATAACACCCTTTGCTGCCAGCGTACCGAATGTGACAATCTGCACTACCTTGTCTGCACCGTATTTGCGGCCTACATAATCGATAACCTCCTGTCTTCTCTCGAAGCAGAAGTCAATATCAATATCGGGCATGGATACACGCTCTGGATTTAAGAAACGCTCAAAGAGCAGATTATATCGAATTGGGTCAATGTTGGTAATCTTCAGACAGTAAGAAACAATACTGCCTGCTGCCGAGCCTCGTCCCGGGCCTACCGGGATGCCATTCTGTCTTGCATAATTAATGAAATCCCATACAATCAGGAAATAATCCACATAACCCATGGTTCTAATTACGCCCAGCTCGTAGTCCAGTCTTTCCCGGAAAGTCATACCAGTGTCCCCTGCGGGAAGATTCTCATCTCCGTAACGCTCCATAAGACCATCCGTACACAATTTATTTAAATAGGTCCAGGAATCATACCCCTCCGGCACCTCATAATGTGGCAGCTTGGTATTGCCGAATTCAATCTCTACATTACAACGATCCGCAATCCACTGGGTATTCTCCACTGCCTCCCAGGCATAGGGGAACAGTCCCTTCATTTCCTCTTCACTCTTTACGAAGTATTGACCGCCATCATAGCGCATACGGTCCTCATCACTGAGCTTCTTACCAGTCTGTAAGCAAAGCAGAATATCATGAGATTCCGCGTCGGAAGCATAGGTGTAATGCACGTCGTTGGTTACCACCAGAGGGATATCCAGCTCCTTGCTCATGCGCATCAGCTCCATATTTACCGTGCGCTGCTCCGGGATGCCATGATCCTGCATCTCCAGAAAATAGTTACCCTTTCCAAAGCATTCCTCATACTTTAAAGCACTTTTTCTGGCTTCATCTAAAAAGCCTTTGGTAATATTCCTCTGCACCTCACCTGCCAGACAAGCAGACAGCGCAATAATTCCTTCATGATACTGACGCAGTACCTCAAAATCCACTCGTGGCTTATAATAATAGCCCTCCGTAAAGCCCTTACTGACAATTTTCATCAGATTAGCATAACCCTGATTATTTTCCGCAAGCAAAACAAGGTGGTAATATCTGTCCTCACCACCAGTCAGCTCCTTGTCAAATCTGGAATTCGGTGCCACATACACCTCACAACCAAGGATGGGCTTTATTCCCTCCGCCTTGGCCGCACGGTAAAAGTCAATCACACCATACATAACACCATGATCCGTGATTGCCGCACTGTCCATTCCCAGCTCCTTTACACGCTTCACAAATTCTTTTATTTTATTGGAACCATCCAACAGAGAGTACTCTGTATGAACGTGCAAATGCGCAAATGCCATGTTACTGCCTCCTGAAAATCCATATGAAATTATTATACATTGCCTTCTCCAAAAAACCAACAGGAGATTTTTTGTAATAGAAGAGGTGTTGCAAAAACTGAAATGCACGCCTTGGGGGAGGTATTCCCCCAAGGCGTGCATTCCTTTTTGCAACAGCCCCTTTCACATTCGCTGCTTTATACCTCCACTGCAATTTCACCCCTTACAGTGGGCACACGACACTTAACATATTTCAAATGTCCAAGATGTGGTCTAATAGAAATCTTCTGATATCCCACAGTCTCTGGACGTATCCCTGCAATATATTTTGCCATGGTAATTAATGGTCCTCCTGACCATGCATGATTTTTCGTGCCATCCTTATTCCAATATTCCCAGAGAGTGGAATAATCCTCTTCCACCATCTCCTTATATCGCCTCTTCATACGAAGAATCGCCTCATCAATGTCCCCCATCTCGCACATAGCATCCAGCACATACTTTTCCATGTAAGGGCTGGAGTTCTCCGTACTTTCTAAAATACACAAAATCCCCGGATAATACTCCTGCTTCGCAAGACCGGATAGTACAGCAAGGGCGTTCGCTCTGTCATCCGGCAGACCATTGTCCGTAGAATGATAATAGAAATCTCCCTTCCAAAACATCTGATTATAATTCTCTACAATGGACTTCATACGATCCATATAAAAAGAAATATCCTCTGCTTTTCCCAGAACTTCCGCCATATTCTTACAGCTATATAAAGCCATGTAGTACCATGCATTCTCCATGACAGCCACATCCGCATGCTCTCCCCAGTCCGGCCAGTCCCAGCTTCCGCTGCGATGAATCACCAGTCCATCTTCTCCCATAGAATATAGCTTCAGATACTCTTTGGACATCTCATAAGCTCTTTCCGGCACACTGATATCGCCCGTATATTCATAATAATACCAAAAGCCCCAGATACCTGCCAGATTCTGGAAAGGAAGCTCGAACTGCTCTGTTCCGGATGGAACCACTGTCATCATGTGATTATCACCTTCTGACCACCCTGCCAAAGAATCTACACCCTTCTTGTACAAAAGAAGAGCTTTTTCATCCAGACAATAAAGTGCCATCTGCATCTCGATGGTTACATCTCCCCACCACTGGACACGCTCCCTATCTGGGCAATCCATGAAGGTATCTCTCATGGTCACATAAAGGGTACGCAGCGATTTTTCCCATAGCTTATTCAGAAATTCATCATCGCACTCAAAGCTTCCTACAAACTCGGTATTATATCCCGTCTCCCGATATTCCAGCGAATGTACGGTTACACCTGCCGGAATATAATAATATGCCCACTCTCCATTCAGCCAGCCAAAGGCTTCGTAGGATTGCATTCCTTCTTTCGTATAGTACACGGTCATGGCGCACTTCTCGCCCATCATACCCACTTCATAATTATCGGTTTGAATCTGTATTTTCAGCCCCTGGGGAGCCGTAATACAAAGCGCAGGCGTAAACTGGGCATTATAGGGCAGCCGCATTGCAACCATGGTGTCTTCTGCGAATGTGACATCTTCAACCTCTTCGGAATTTAGATACTTTTTTACGCCGAAATCCTTAAGCTGGGGAATGATTCTTTTTTCCAGCCTTCCCCACGCCTTTTCAGCAGTTTCTTCCGGAATTTCCTCCGCATTCTGCCATGCACTACAATCATAATCTACTTCATACCAGCCTTCTATATCTTTTGCTGCATCAAAATAAATATTTGCTTCTGCAAGCCGGAAATTAGTTGGGTCGTCATTAGGGTCAGCCGCTACAAACGCTGGATGCTTTTTCACCTTCCATGATGCATCCGAATAAAGCACTCCATCCGGTAATGCAATAGCCAAACGCAATCCTCCCAAATTGCTGGATAAGTGGGAAAAACCATTTTTTCCAAAATGCCACACCAAAACAGCAAGGGTATTTTTACCTGAAATCAAGTGCTCTCCCAAATCCACTTCCTCATAGTATGTACCATTTCTGGAAGGACCACGCTTTAGCCCCCCTTCCCGGACTATCAGCTTTCCATTGAGATAAAGCCAGTACTTTGAATCTACCGCAACCTCCGCCATTACTCCTGGGCCCTTTCCCATAGCTTCCTCAGGGTCGTAATCAAACTCCTTCCGAAAACACATCCATGTGTTAAAATCATTTTCTCCTGTAATCCAGATTTGTTTTGCATTGTTTATCATAGATCATACCCTCTCTATTCAAACGTTAATTCACCGTAACATCCGTTTTTTACTATTCATTATGAGACTTCAAAAAGGGCTCGTACATCATCATAGCATCATTTTTTACAATCAGCTCATCATGGAGCAGCTTACCATCTTTATCATACTTTAATTGATACAGCTCATTGTGACGGCTGTACCCGCCCCAATACTCACTCTGCATCACATGGTTACGCTCCTCAATTTCATAAGTATACTCCGGCTCCTCCACACAACGCCACTGCCCGAAAAGCTCCTTTTCCCCAACCCATACACGCAGCTGGAAAGGAGTGTCGGTATCGTTCCGAATCATCAAATCCCCATGGGGATAAAAGCAGGTGGCACCGCTCCCAAAGAGCTGGGTACGGTTCGCATCCGGGAACACATCATAGCCATGTCTGTGACGCTCTACGATAGTAAGCGGGGTATGTATGGTCATCCAGAAAATCAGATTGGACATCTGGCAAAGTCCACCGCCCACGCCGGGACTAAAACCACCGTTTTTCAGCACCATACCATCCTTATAGCCTTTTGCATAAGTAGGCTTTCCAATTAACCTCCAATAACTGAATACCTCTCCCGGCTGCAATATAATGCCATCCAGCTTGGGTGAAGCAAGTTTCAAATTCTCCACCTTATTTTTCTGAAGCCACATATCCACATCCTTAAGTCTTCGCATAAGAGGTGTGCTATGCTCGAAATATATGTATGGATAATTCTCCTTAACTTTCCTTTTTGCAAATACCTTACGTGCCTTGACCCAGAGCAGATAGCGCAGAAACGCATAATACCACATGCCACATTTTGCCCGCAGTCTGGAACGCTTCTTTGGTTTTTCCATGGTAATCCTCCTTTTATACGATTACCATAATATTCCTGTCAGGCATCATTTTTGCAAACTATTCCGACCAATTCATCTCAGCATCCGTAATTCCCATTTTTCGGCATTCCTCACATACGATATCCTTTTCCTTTTGATTGCCAATGGTATACTTTAAGATTTTGTCTCTGAATACAATGTATTTCTTAGATCCTGCTTTAAAATCTACAAACCAATTTCCATCATCCTTGGATATCATTACCCTGGAGAATCTCTCTGGAAGATCCCGCTGCTTGGAGGTAAAGAAAAGTACCGTCCAATATTTGGGCGTGCCGCCGGTGTTCCACAGCTCCATTTTATTCACTGCAAGATAATCGATAACGCTATCATCATCTATACTTTCCTTTATGAGAACACCCTCAAAAAACTGTTCTTCCCGTTTCTGTATTGCATTTGCTCCACACGAATGGGCATCCTTCACACGGTCCATCTCATATTCATCCCGAAGAAGGAAATCTGTACTCACATGAAAGGTATCACTTAGAATCATGATTTTTTCAATTTCAGGTAGGGCAATATCCGCTTCCCATTTTGAGATGGATTGTCTGCTGACACCGCATATTTCTGCCAGTTCTTCCTGACTGTAACCATTTTCTTTCCTTAAATACTGAATCTTATCCGATAATTTCATAGCTCCCTCCTAACGCAGCGCATGCTTTAACATAAAGTATAAATCCAGAGACTTCCCGAATGTCTCCCGCATATTTTCCAGTAAAATCCTCTGGAAGAAAACTTCTCCCACAGGTTCTTCATGAACAAAGTGTATACTCTTCCGCTCCAGCCAGTCTCTGATTCCTTCATCCTTGTCCGGGTAATACTCTCTCTTATACCGTTCTCCACTCACTTCCAGCACATGATCTTCATTTATCCACTGAATAATCTCTCTTGCATTTTCTTCATCCCGTAGGATTTCACCACGAATCTGCTCCATTCCATGCGCATTCAGATTATAGATATTGATACCATACCGAAAACACGTCTCCGATGCATCAAAGTAAAAACCAACAACATTATCTTTTCTGCTCTTCCTCAGCTTAAAACGCACATATATATACTCCTTCATGGGCGAGCTTCCGCAAAACCGGGTGTCATTGTAAGGCGAGGAAATGCAACTGCTCTTTCGAAAGTTCATATCGGAATCAATCCCCTCAAAATATTCCAGCAAATCATAGTAGAGCTCCTCCATGGGATTCTTAATCCCCATATTGTAGAGCTCCTGCAAACTTTTGTAGTTTTCCTTGGAATTGTCCAGCTTTATCTTTTTCCAGTATTCTATTGTAGCTTCGTTAAATCCTTGAAACATGCCATTCCACCTTTCCCTCTTTTACTGTTATTTTAACAGAAAAGCCTTTCCCCTACTACCAACTCATAGGTTCCTCTCTGCAACCAGCGGTTGCAAAAAGAGTTCTCACCTACTCTCTAGAGCAGGCGAGCACTCTTCTTTAATTATTTCTCCATTTTCTTATGGCCACTTATTACGCCATCCCTACGGCGTCAATCTATGAATATCCCTTGGGAACAGCGTGGTATATCTGACATTCTCATACCCCAGAAGCTTTGCTGTAAATCGCTCCAGTCCAAGCCCCATACCACCATGAGGAGGCATACCATACTTGTGCATCATCAGGTAGCTTTCAAACAGCTCAACAGTCATCTCTCTACGGTGCATTTTCTTCACCTGCTCCTCATATCCATGGATACGCTGTCCTCCTGTGGTGATTTCCAGTCCTCGGAACAGTAGGTCGAAGCTCTCCGTCACCGCCGGATTGTCCGGCGTTTCCATGGCATAGAAGGGTCTCTTACTGCTGGGATAATGAGTTACAAACACAAATTCACTGCCGGTCTTTTTGAAAATACACTCATATAATAGCTTTTCCTCCTCCGGCTCAAAGTCCTCCATGTCCGTAATTGGTCTATTGTATTCCTTGGAAACCAGCTCCTTCGCCTCGCAGAAGGTTATCACCGGTATTTCTTCAATTATTGGAAGCTTCACATTCAAAAGCTCCAACTCACTCTCATAGTGATTCCTTAAATACTCCAACGTAAACTTCAGCATCCCGGTCTCCATTTCCATGATTTCTTCAAAGCTCTTGATATACCCCATTTCAAAGTCCACACTGGTGTACTCATTCAGATGTCTGGAGGTGTCATGCTTTTCTGCCCGGAATACCGGTCCGATTTCGAAGACTCGCTCAAACACTCCCACCATCATCTGCTTGTAAAACTGTGGACTCTGTGCCAGATAAGCCTCCTGTCCGAAATAATTCAATGCAAAGATATTTGCACCACCCTCAGCCCCGGTCTGTACCAGCTTAGGAGTGTGGATTTCTGTAAACTTCTGAAATTCTAAGAACTTACGAAATCCCTGACAGATTCCCTCCTGCAGTTTAAAGATTGCTCTTTGCTTTTCATTGCGAAGTGTCACCATGCGGTAGTCCAGCATATTTTCGATAGAAGTGTCCACCAGCTTCTGGTTAATAACTATAGGCGATGCTTCATAGGGTTCACTGAGTGCCTCTACTTCTGCAATATGAAGCTCATATCCCTTTTTACAGCGTGGCTCCTCTACCACTTTCGCACAGATTATTACACAGCTTTCTTCGGGTGGCAGCTCTACGTTCTCTTCCGCAATACACTGCATCACTTCCCTTTTGGTTCGAAGTAGTACAAAGGAAAAGCCCTTCATTTTCCGAACTTTGTAAATACTACCATGAACCTTCACTATTTCTCCAATATGCCCAGCTAATTCCTCAATCTCCAATTCTCTATTCATAATTTTTCCGCTCAATGCTTTCATAATTTGTCATCCTTTCTTTTTCCTGTATCAGTTGCCAAGAAATCCGACTATCCATAAGGACATCATCTCTATGTCCCATACGATCACCACCCTTCAAAATAAAAAAAGAGAACCACATAAGTAAAATGAATATACAAATCCTTTACCAATGTGGTTCTCCCTATTATTCCCACATAGGCACAACACTAAGAGCGCTTGTACCTATGATTTGTCACAGATACAAACGCTACCTATCGTCGTCCCTATTCAGTTTCTCAAACTGAAAATAAAACATGTGGCGTCCTCCGAGTAATTTTTACTCATACTAACGCCACATGAATATTTTGTCAAGCTTTTCTTTTTGAAGGTAACTCATTCCAAAGGGTAAATCCCAGAATTAAGATACCACCTACCAGCTGCCACAGTCCCATGCTCTCGCCCAGAATGGTCACAGAAATCACCACCGCCACCAATGGGTCGATATAACTCAAAATCGCTGCTTTCTGCCCCGGCAATTCTTTCAAAGAAGAAAAATACAGGCAGTAGGTTACGCCGGTGTGAACAAGACCTACAATCAGCAAGTTTACCCAGCCCACAGTGTTCAGGCTTCCCAAGGTCACACCACCTGTGGCAAGCACATAAGGAATCAGCACAATAATCGCTGCGATAAACTGCAAGAAGGTACGGTGAATTCCCTCTACATTCTTAATAAATTTATTTAATAGAATTACTGTAGCATAAAATACTGCTGCCCCAAGACCGAACAAGATACCGATAAGGTGCTGTCCACCACTCATATCCCCGATACCTGTAATCATCACGATACCGACAGTTGACATCACAAAACAGATAATCTGCTTCCCAGTCAGCTTCTCTCGAAACAAGAACGGGCACACTGCGGTAACAATCACTGGTGCAAAATAGTAGCTTAAGGTTGCCACAGACACCGTAGTATATTTGTATGCCTCAAACAACAAAATCCAGTTGAATCCCATTGCCGCCCCAGAAAAGAGAAGCAACGGAATCTCTTTTTTAATATTTCCAAAAGGTATCTTCTGCCTAGTTATAAGCAGATATCCTAGAATCAATATTGCTGCAAGTACTGCTCTGTATAAAGCAAGCTCACCAGAAGACACCGGAATATTTCGTACAAAGATTCCCAGCGTACCAAAGACTGTCATTGATATAATCAGCATTAACCGGGCTTTTTTCATCTTGTCCATCCTATAGATATTTCTTTAAGATTTCTACTTTATCAAGCTGCTCCCAAGGAAGGTTTAAGTCATTACGTCCGAAGTGACCATAGCTTGAAGTCTGCTTGTAAATCGGTCTGCGAAGGTCAAGCATCTTGATGATTCCTGCCGGACGGAGGTCGAAGTTCTCACGAATCATCGCTACCAGCTTCTCTTCTGAAATCTTACCGGTTCCGAAGGTATCTACCATGACAGAGGTAGGCTGTGCTACACCGATTGCATAAGAAAGCTGAATCTCACACTTCTCTGCCAGACCTGCTGCAACGATGTTCTTTGCAACGTAACGAGCTGCATAAGCTGCACTACGGTCTACCTTGGTGCAGTCCTTACCGGAGAAAGCACCGCCACCGTGGCGAGCATATCCGCCGTAGGTATCTACGATAATCTTACGTCCTGTTAATCCGGAGTCACCATTTGGGCCACCGATTACGAATCTTCCGGTAGGGTTGATAAAGAACTTGGTGTTCTCATCAATCATATTCTGTGGAAGAACCTCATCAAATACATACTTCTTAATATCTGCATGAATCTGCTCCTGCGTAACCTTCTCATCATGCTGGGTAGATAATACCACTGCCTCTAAACGAAGTGGCTTATCGTTCTCATCATACTCTACAGAAACCTGACTCTTTCCATCCGGTCTTAAATATGCTAATGTTCCATCCTTACGAACCTTTGTAAGCTGAAGGGTCAGCTTGTGTGCTAATGAAATCGGGTAAGGCATATATTCCTCGGTTTCGTTGGTTGCATAACCAAACATCATACCCTGATCGCCTGCGCCGATAGCTTCAATCTGCTCATCGCTCATCTGGTTCTCTTTTGCTTCTAATGCCTTGTCTACACCCATTGCAATATCTGCGGACTGCTTGTCCAGTGCCACCATAACTGCACAGGTGTTACCGTCAAAGCCCTTCTCCGAAGAGTCATACCCGATTTCGGTTACTGTCTTACGAACGATACTTGTAATATCGATATTAGCCTTAGTGGTAATCTCACCCATTACAAGTACAAAACCGGTGTTAGTACAAGTCTCGCATGCTACACGAGCGTTAGGATCCTGTGCCATAATAGCATCTAACACAGCATCGGATACTGCATCACAGATTTTATCCGGATGGCCTTCTGTTACTGATTCTGAGGTAAATAAATACTTTTCTCTTCCCATTTTTGTCTCCTTTGGAAATTGGTGGGGATTCTATCTTTGAACATAAAGAAAGTCCGCTTTTCAAGCGGACTTGTATCTTCAGAGAGTCAAATCCACTTATTGTTCAAGTTACTAGTCTTGCTCAGGTTGGCACCTTCCATCACTGGGGTTGCCGTGGCTTCACTGGTCCTATGCACCTCCACCACTCTGAATAAGTAGGAATTATAAATATATAACAATTCGGAGACATGCAGATTTATACATAATAGGCTGTTCAAGCTTGCTTGATAAAGACTATTTTTATAAATCTATATGGCGAGAAGCCATATAAAGGAACCCAAGGTTCCTGGCAAAAGGAAAGCCTCGAAGAGGCAATTTTGCGAACTGGCTCCGAATACTTGTAACTATACAATACTTTTGTACTACTGTCAACTGATTTTCAGCTTGAATTTTTGCAAATCCCTCTCAGAATTTACCAGTTCAATCTGCGCACCAAGTGACTGAAGCTTCAAATGGAAGTCCTCATATCCTCGTGCAATGTAATGAATATCATCCACAGTAGTGAAATCCTCAGCACTTAAGCCTGCAAGCACAAGAGCTGCACCGGCACGCAGGTCAGGGGCAGAAAGATTGGCACCAGAGAATTTCTTGATCCCTTCAATAATTGCAGTGGTACCTTCTACCTTGATATTGGCACCCATGCGTATGAGTTCATCCACGTATTTAAAACGATTCTCAAAAATAGTATCGGTCACAATACTGGTTCCGCCGGCAATCGCAAGAGCTACGGTAATCTGTGGCTGCATATCGGTAGGAAATCCAGGGTAAGGAAGGGTCTTTACATGTGTATGCTTTAACGGCTTAGATGCCACCACACGCATACAGTCATCGGACTCTTCGATTTCACAGCCAATTTCAATCAGCTTTGCACTGATAGACTCCAAATGCTTGGGAATCACATTCTTCACAGTAACATCACCCTTGGTAACTGCTGCCGCAAACATAAAGGTTCCTGCCTCAATCTGGTCGGGAATCACCGTATACTCCGTACCATGAAGCTTTGTTACCCCTTTGATACGAATCACATCGGTACCGGCACCTTTAATATTGGCACCCATACTGTTCAAGAAGTTAGCCGCATCTACTACATGAGGCTCCTTTGCTGCATTTTCAATAATGGTCTTACCCTCTGCAAGAGTTGCCGCCATCATTACGTTAATGGTAGCACCAACGCTGACACAGTCCATATAAATATGAGTTCCTGTCAGCTTCTCCGCCCGGGTCTTAATCAGACCGTTTTCAATCACTACTTCTGCGCCAAGTGCCTTAAAGCCCTTGATGTGCTGGTCGATGGCTCTGCACCCGATATCACATCCACCCGGAAGTGCCACCTCTGCGTGTTTATATTTACCAAGCATGGCTCCTAACAAATAGTAGCCTGCACGAATCTTCTTAATGCTTTCATTCTCAACAACAAGGTTGTTAATCTGTCCTGCGTTAATCGTAACGCTATGTCTGCCGGTACGTTCGATGTTTACACCGATTTCCTGCATTGCCTTAATAAGTACATTAGTATCCCGGACATCCGGCATATTATCTATATAAACTGTATCATCCGTCATAACAGAAGCAGCAAGAATAGGAAGTGCAGCGTTTTTTGCACCCCCTATTTCCACTTCTCCTACTAATGGATTTCCGCCTTTAATTGCGTATTGTTCCATAGCATATCCCTCTAATCTTTTTACATCTATCAAAATAACATAACGAAAAAATTCAAAATAAAGTATTTTACTTCATATAAGCATACCATATCTCGCCTTTTTTGTAAACGGAACAAGCGTTTGCGCACTATTTTACATACTTGAGCGGATTCACAGGTGTGCCATCAATTCGAATCTCAAAATGTAAATGTGGTCCCGTACTTACACCGGTATTTCCACTCTTGGCAATTCTCTCACCCTGTTTTACCTTTTGTCCCTTCGATACAAGCACTTTACTTAAGTGGGCGTAACGTGTCTCTGTTCCATTGCCGTGGTCAATGTATACACAATAACCATATCCGCTACCCCAGCCGGCCTTAGTAACCGTTCCGCCACTGGATGCATATACGGAGGAACCGCTGGAAATTGCCCAGTCCACACCCTTATGGTAAGTGCTTGCCCCCTTCTTCGGAGCCTCTCTCTTACCGAAGCTGGACGTCAATCTACCACCATTAATCGGCTTAATGTATGTCGGCGGAATCTTAGTACCACGTTCCACAATCTTCGGTACTGCTTCCATCACTACTTCTTCTAATAAAATGTTACGCTCTGTCTGATTGTCGCCGATATAGACCTCTTCGGCAACTACCTTACGGAAGCCCGCAGAAGGCTCCTGTAACACAACACTCTTTGTAGTATACCAGTCATTATTATCTACATAAATAATATCCGCATTGTATACTTCTTCGTAGTAATTTACTTCTTTGCGGACTACCGAAAGCTCCGGCTCTGGAACAGTGATAATCAGCTCCTGATCGATGTGCAGCGTAGTGTTCTCATCCTCCAAGGAATCATTCATGGCAATAATATCATCCATGGGGATATTCACTTCGATAGAAATCTCCGATAAGGTATCTCCACTCTTAACCTTATAAATCTGTTGTACTTCCTGCTCCTCAATTAATGCCGCCACAGCCTCGTCCACACTAGAAATCTGTTCCAGCGGTAAATAAGATTCTACAATCTCAATTTCCTTGTCGAAGCCCATGTCTTCGATTCCCAAATCAAAATCACCAAAGGTAAGTGCTTCCTGCTGCTCCAGCTCCGCAAACATTTGGCTCATCTGGGCAGTTACCCCCGCCTCTAAGAACGTTGACTGCTCCACACTCTTCTCTTCTGCCGCCTGTTCCTCCTGCTTAGATACCACCTTAGCCTGTAATACATTAAATTCTCTCTCTGCATCCTGCACCAGAGAAATATCAAACTCATCCCCGGTATCATATTTATTGATTGCCGTCTCTAATAAGGCCGCCACCTGGGTAGCGTCCGCTAAATTTACAGTATACTCATCTACTTTTACAGTATATGCATGATGCTTTGTTTCCAGAACACTATCTTCCAAAACCTTAATCATGTTCTGGTAAACCATATCCCGGTCATCCACAGACCCACGAAGAATCTCTTCTCCCTGCACACTCATCTCCACATTCATGAAAATCAGCTCATCACTCTGGAACGCTACTGCCCTCCTGGCATCAATAAGGAGCTCTTCTGCCTCTTCCTCACTGGACACGCTCCCCACCTCTACACCATTTACGGTAACATGAAAAAGGTTGTTCCCTGCGTATTCAAAAGGAATATATCCCTCCATAAAGAACAACCAGATAAAAGCTACGGCTAACACAGCCTGCAAATATGCAACTCGGATACTTTTTTTATGCTTTGTAATTCTCATAATCTCTATCTTCACTAAAACTTTGTCTACGGTTCAAATTTTCAGAGACGCAGCCGCTCTGCTCGCCCCTCTTTCAGAGACGCATTCGCTCTGCTCACCCCTCTTTCAGAGACGCATTCGCAAAATCGCCGCTACGCGGCTTTCCTTTTGCTCATGTGCGGCTCCTCGCCGCATAGCCATGTGAAGACTCAGCCCTTTGTAAGCAAGCTTACACGGTCTGAGCATTCACATGGCTGCCCGTCTCTGATTTGTAACAATATCTTAACAATTTTTCTTGTCCTTGTAAAGGTTATCTTGGTGTTATAAAATAAATGTAAGAAATTTCCGGGAGGTGGAGCTTATGGGCATAATTTTTCATATCGATGTAAATTCCGCTTTTTTAAGCTGGTCTGCCTTAGAACAGCTCTCCCTCGGCAATCCGGTGGATTTGCGTACGGTTCCTTCTATTGTAGGCGGAGATACGCAGACCAGACACGGCATTGTTACGGCCAAATCCATACCGGCCAAAGCCTTTGGTATCGAGACTGCAGAACCGGTAGTCAGTGCCTTCAAAAAGTGTCCGCACCTGATTATGGTTCCGCCCAATCAAAAGCTTTACAGTGCCTATAGTCATGCACTTATGGAGCATCTCTCTACCTTCTGCCCCTATATTGAGCAGGCCAGTATCGATGAATGTTATATGGATTTTACCCCTATTATGGATAATTATTCCTCCCCGGAAGAAGGTGCACGAATTATCAAGGACTCTGTCTTTGATAAATTCGGTTATACGGTCAACATCGGTATCTCCGATAAAAAGGTTCTTGCAAAAATGGCCTCCGACTTTAAAAAGCCCAATCTGGTACATACCCTATACTCTTGGGAAATTCGGGAAAAAATGTGGCACCTGCCGGTTTCCAGCCTCTTTCTATGCGGTAAATCCGCCACAGAAACCTTACATAAGCTAGGTATCCGCACCATTGGAGAACTGGCTCAGTCAGATCTTGCGGTATTAGAATCCCATTTGAAAAGTATGGGAACTACCCTATGGCAATTTGCCAATGGCATAGATGATTCCACACTGATTCTGGAACAGGTCAGGGCCAAAGGAGTAGGCAACTCTACCACCCTTTCCACAGATGTCACCAATGCCCAGGATGCCTATAAGGTACTCTTACAGCTTTCGGAATCCGTGGGTGGACGCCTTCGGAAGCACAAGAATCTGGCGGGAATGGTCACCACAGAGATAAAATATGCAACCTTTAAATCGGCATCCCACCAATGCTCTCTATTCTCTCCCACAGCCGCCAACGATATTATTTACCAGACCGCCTGTCGTCTTTTTGACGAGCTATGGGATGGCTCCCCGGTAAGACTTCTGGGCGTACGCTGTACCAAGCTGACAGAAGAGGGGGAACCGTTGCAGATGAATCTGTTTGATTATGTTGCCAATCATCCAGTTAATACTGTCAAAGAACCTTCTTCTGCAAAACCAAGTCGTGAAAAGCTGGAAAAACTGGATGCTGCGCTGGATTCCATCCGCGACAAATACGGCAGTGACATCATAAAAAGGGGAAGTCTTGTGGACTCCCCCTCAGGTATCAAGTAAATATATAACTATTGCTCTGAATAACTAATTCTTTTTTACGCTATACCCGAATGTTCCGATGGTTTCCCCGGTTGCTAAATAGCTTCCGTGGGAATATACAATGGGCTCTGCATATTCCAAATGGAACTTACCCTTTTCATCCATATACTGCTTGTCTGCATGTACGGCAGCCACCTCTGCAAGGAACATATCATGACTTCCTAAAGGAAGTATCTTGGTTACACGGCATTCTAAATTCACCGGGCTCTCTTTAATCAAGGGAGCCTTTACCTTTTCTCCTGAAATGGGTGTCAGGTTCATCTCCTTGAATTTATCCACATCTCTGCCGCTTTTTACCCCACAATAATCTGTAGCATATGCCAAATCCTTTGTGGTAAGATTAATTACAAATTCTCCCGTTTCCTTCAAAATATGGTAAGAATATCTCTCCGGTCTTACCGATATGGATACCATGGGGGGATTTGTACAAACCGTACCTGCCCACGCCACCGTAATAATATTGGCTTTCCCTTCTTTATCCGCAACGCTAATCATGACAACCGGTAAAGGATATAACATATTGCCCGGTTTCCAAAGCTCTTTGCTCATATAACTAATGCCTCACTTACTTAAAATCTAATAACTCCTAAAGTCACCAAAAGCTGGAATACAGCACCAGCTGTAGCTAATACTGAGCATACCAGTGTGGCAATGGAAACACACCATGCCGCATTTGCCTTATCTACAGCCTTGTAAACCTCTGCAGTAAGCGTCGCTGTCTGCTTGCTATTCTCCTCCATCTGTACCGCCTGCATATTGCGATATACCTTTACGCACTCTTTATGCACAAAATCAGTAATTTCGCTGCTGCCCTTAGCAATCTTCTCCTCTACGGCTGCCTGAAGCTCATCGTTCTGCTTTGCAAGCCTCTCATCTAAAGTGCTCTGCATATCCACAGATTCCTTCTGAAGTGCCCTAATCTGTGCAAGGCTCTCCTCCACCAAGCTGGTAATGCTTTCGGTAGGAATCTCCGCATTCTTAAACTTCTCCAGTCCGGTCTGCAAAGCCTTCTCCACCTCAGAAAGGGTCTGCTTGGTCTGATTATTTACCTTCTTCATCTCTTCCAGACAATTATTGTACTGCTGTACCTGATCCTGAATTCTCTCCAGAGCCTTGGTATCCGCTTCTGTATTTGCCTTGATGATTTCCTGTGCTGTAAACTTCTGTGACAGCTTATCCAAAATTGTATCCATAAATTTTCCTCCAAACATGTGCACCTACCACTTTCTGCGCGTGGAACTTGTCGCCTGTAGTTACATTTTCTATAAAATATCTAGAGTAATGATACCATTTTTATTTCAAAGAATCTACACCTTTTCCAATTTCTAAAATTGTTTTTCGTCCATGGTTTTTGTGCATTTTGTATATTTTTCAATCATCATCAAGATATTTTTGTCTATTTTTCTAAATATTCACATTTAGTTCATAGTTTGTTCATATTCATATAGTATATTAATACCATACAAAAGACGTGAACACGTTAGATAAATTTTTTCATAATAGCCCGGGCGCCGAAAGGTGTCTGGGCACTCCTCATTTATGGGGTAGCGAAACTTTTCACCATCAAAAAAGAGCATCACTGCCAATGTCATTTAGTTAAAACGATTCTGTAATTTTCGGTGTATAGGGCAAGCGGATATTTCCGTTGGGAACAATGCCCCCACTTTTGCATGACTGTGAAAAAATGCTTGATTTTCTGTGGAAATGCCTTGCACTTTCATTATTAGCAGTGTCTTCCAAGGTTAGACTCTGCACCTCTTTGTCCGAAGAGGGCGGATTCAGCGAAAAATAAAGCCGACATTCTTTGTGATAAGCCTTGCAGACGGTAAGCTTAGAGAAAGTGCGTAAAATTTTCCAAAGCGGTGGGGCACGTTTCTGTTCCTGTCTGGTCATTACTCCGCCATTTTGTGAAATTTGAGCAGTTTCATCATAGCTTACTGGCTGCAAGGCATATCTCAAGAGTAAGGCCGGCTCTATTTAGTACCATAAAAGTGTAGTTGTTAGAGAGTAGTTAACTCTGACATCTGCACTTATTTTATTATAATAAGGGGAGCAATAGTGTAGAATTTAGTTTTTCATTTAACCACTGTAACAGCCTTCTCTTACATTTTACTTTATGCTAATTCTGTAAATTATACTTTCGATAACACTCGCTGCCAAAACAAATAATGAACATATCAGCGTCAAAAAATAGTCTGCTTCATACTTATTGCTATTAAATTGAATCAGATTTTGATTCGAATTCAAGTTTATAACAAGGTAAAGCACGCTCACCAAGACCCCCCCGGTAATATTAACGAACAACATTGCATTTGCGCTGATAGGTATGACTTTGTTGATTATGTGATTCACTACAATGCCAATCAAGGCAATAAAAATCCCGGCAAAAATAAATGTCCACCAAATCAAATGATCCTGTTTGGATATAACCCTCTGTAGTATCAGTCTTTCAAACAAATATTCCACACCACATAATGTAACTACTGCAATAGCAAGTCGAATAAGTATTATTACCAAATCCTTCTTCATGTCTTTCTCCCTATTGAATTATATGCTATCATATACGAAACCTTACAGATTACTCGAAAACAACATTTTGGCCATTAATCAGAATTCGATCAGCTATAATCGTACCTGAAATTATAATATTATTGGCATTAATTGTAACCGTACCATTTGGTGCATAGATAATACCATCATAATAAACGTTTGATGTATATAAGGATATATCGCCATTTTTTGAATATATAATGCAATCATCTACGGTTCTCAAATCTTGCGTACATATCATAATATTATTATCTGTCACAAAATCGGTCAACTGCTCCGGAATATAATAGATAGCGTCCCTGTCTCCATGATTTACAGCTCTGCTTGGCAACACATCCTGTTCATCTGCAAACAGTATCTCTATGTCTTCTCTTATTTCTTCATACGTTACCGCATATTCACTTTCAAGTTGCTGTGCGTTTTTGAATAATGAAGCAATATTGTTATCATTGCTGTTCATTACTACCTCATTATTGGAATAGAAATCTAACTTTCCTTCTGTAAAAACAGCATTTTCAAACTTGATACTTCCAGCATTAATTCTCATACTTAAATCGGAATTAGCCGCGATAGCTGAGACCTTATTCAAGTCTATACCGGACTCTTCATTCAAAATAGCTTCATCATCCATCGTGTAGCTTGGATAAACTTGATAATCAACAACTCCATCATCATTCTCATCTACATTAAGAACAATCTCACCAAATCGATCTGTGTTAGTATAAATAACAGTTGTATCCGTAATAACCACATCTTCAAATACAATTCTGCTTATCTCATAACCTGCATCAAATACGGACATTGTATACTTCATTTCGCCCGCATCCGTTCCGATTAACTTAACATTGTAATTATCATCCTGTAGGTATGCCATCTTGGCATCATTATCTTTGCCTAAGAAATAAAAGGTTCCATCTTCATTACACTCATTATAAATGAACTCCGGTGATACATATGCCCACTCGGTACCATCCTCATCTATCATAGCTAAATCAACAGGACATTCAATTTTAAGCTGAATACGTATGGTTTTATTTCTTCCAAACCAGCCCTTCTCGTTTATTTCTTCCGGACAAGTTTTACTGATCGAACTTGCATATTGGCCGGATTCACCATCTATGATATTCTCTACCAATTCAATCACATCATCATTTTTAACTAATCCCGTATGAGTTTCTTGGATATAATAGGTCTTATCTTCATCTGCCGTTCCACCTATATTAGCACTGATAACAGGAACCGTTTCATCACCACCATTTGCGATTGTCAATTCTCTGCAGCTGTCAAAAGAACCATCCTTATTATACTCTTCTTCTACTTCCAAAATAGTATCTCTGTTATATCCTATAATATAGTAAGAATCTACGGTATTTGTAATATGCTCGCCATCCACAAATAAGGTTTCTGCAAAACTCTCAGCCACATTTAAAAATCCTTTGCCTGATGCCCAGGAACGATTACTGATTAACCCTTTTGTCTGGTCATAATCATACTTCGAAGTAGTTTTCTTCTTCCAAAAACCATTATTGTTCTGATATTGCACATAGGTTGTACTATTTAAATCAAAATAGTTTTCTGTCGGTAACAATTCATAAACAGAAGTGAAATTATTTGCTACTGCCTTTATAGGAGTAGCCATACAAAATGTGCTGGATGCCCAATCCAATAAATGCCCTGTTTCAAATACATATAACGCTTTTGGTGCTCCTAAATACGGAGTACCTATTGTAACCAACTTTTCTACCTTCTCCTGATTATCCGAACCATTTGCCAAATATTTTGATGCAACCAAGCCTCCCATACTATGACAAACCAAAACGACATCGCTATAGCCTTCTTCTTCAATGAACGCTTCCAAATCCAACGCTATATCACTGATATCCTGCCTCCAGTCATATCCCCAGAACCTTACATCGCACTCATCACTATAGGTATCCTTAATCTGCTCCACGAGCTTAGTATAAGTATTCTGTGCTCCATATGTCCCGCCCTGACCTTCTGTTTCGGGAACAATATCAATCATCGAATTGCCTTCATTATCACAGCGCATCATCATGGCTTCCGACTGAATTTTATTCTGTTTATTTGTAATGGCCGATACTTTATTTACCTGTTTAGAGGTATATGGCTCCCAGAATTGATATCCTGTTTCAAATGTAAAATGATGCTTTTTCTCATCAAACTCATCCAACAAATAGTCTTCTGTTTTAACCTCTTCATCTGAATATAATCTGGTACCTGCAATACCCGGAATAATGATAATAGCCTTTTGGACAGCGTCTACCTTAATCGTCTTACTAACCACCTTGTCTGCGCAACCATCCGCAGATACGGTTACTTTTATTGTATAACTGTCTTTGGGACTCTCCGTATCTAGAGCAAGTTTCCAATCCACCTGCTTTTCAGCATTATTAGGCATATCACCAATAACAACACGTTCACTTCCGTTTTCTAATTTAAGCCCGGCAGGCACTTCAATGCTTACAACAACATTCTCAGCATTTGCGCCGCTGATATTTTGCACATATCCAATCACATCCTGCTTTGGCATGTTCTCTCCATCATAGGTCATCACAGAATCTGCTGATATAGCCAAAGCTAAAGGTGGCAACAGGTTTCCTTCCAATTCACTTAACCCATAATAAGTAACATACTCTCTCGATTCACTGGGATCCAAGTCACTTAGATTCCAAATGGCAGAAACTGCACTGTCACCATTACTGCTTCCGCTTCTAATCTGATATTCCCAGGAAGTACCATATACCCGTCCCCAATTTGTGAACTGTACTTTATCAGGTGCCTCATAACCATCGGTCAAAAATCTACCCTGAGAAATCACACCTGGATTTGTCAGACTATCAAATGCCTGCCAAAATACCGGAATATCATCTCCCACAAATTCTTTTTCTGTTGTCACGCTACCATATCCGGGAATTTTAAAAGGTGCTGCATCATTACTCCCTAACATAGTATCAATCATGATTCGAGTACCTACTTCAATTACCTCATCCGTAGTGTTACGAGCCGTATACTTTATCTGAAGTACATCATCTCTTTCGGTACCTTTATTTTTTACAATTTTTAATTCCTGTGTTATTTCTATACCGTCGTATACATTTGATGATATATATGCCTGCTTTTCTGCATCAAATACACCATTGGATGCGCCATACTTATAGTTGGTTCCTGCAACATTGATGGTTGTATAACTGGTTGATGAATTCGGATGCCCAAATATCATAATCTTGTTATTATCGGTTGTCAGACCGGGATCTCCCTCTTTGGTTCCCAGCGTAAAATATCCACCACCAGCCCACAGTTCCAAATATTCATTGCTCAGCAGATCATTATTTACTGTTGCACGCAGCGAAAATGTTCTCGGAGTTTCAACCACCAGTGACTCTTTCCACTCACTGTACTCTTGCGTACTTTCCGCATAAATCAATCCTGAAGCATCTTCTACGGAACTATCTCCATCGCTCACAGAGAGTTCTGCGAAACTCTCCCCTGCTGATACAGTCTCAAGTACCGCCTCTCCTGTCAGCTGTTGTGCACTACTTTCTGCAACGACTACACTCATGTCTAAAATTCCTACACAAGCCGCCAATGCCAACGCCAATACGTTTGTTACTTTTCTCTTCATATTCTCCCCCTTATATTTTTTTGATAAAAGGGCAAAAAAAATTGCAATGACCCCTAATCATTGCAACCGAACCATCATCATAATAAAAATCTTTATTACTTAGACTTCATGTTTTGCGTCCTCATGTTTCCACAAGTTTGCCCCTCTATCATACATTTTGGAATTTTATCATGCTTTTCCTTAAAATGCAAATACTTTTGCAATATATTATATAATATGACAAACCTCTCGGTGAGCCACACATAATACAATTTACATTGCTACTATAGTTTCAATAATATTTTGACCTCTTCCAACGCGGGCGGATTCAGTGGCAGTGGAAACCTTGAAAGCGCGGGTCTTTGAAACTTTCATTTTCTCCATTTTAATATAAATCCTTTATTTAAGCCATCCGTGGCTCGATAGTTTGACAGTTCAATAATATAAAAATCCTTGCAGTAATTGAAAAGCCTGTATTTTTTTGCAGAACCCACCGGGATACGGACAAAGAAGCTGCGGAGTTTAACCTCGGAAAGAAACTACTAATAATGAAAGCGCAAGGCATTTCCACAGAAAAACGAGCATTTTTTCACAGCCTGTAAAAGCGGGGGCATTATTCCCAACATGAATATCCGCTTGCTATACACACGTAGCTTCATGGAATCGTCTTAACTAAATAACATTGGCATCACTGCTCTTTTTTCTTTTCTTCCAACTCCCGCTGGTTTGCCATCTCACGTTCAAAACTAATCATTGTAATCTCATCGTTGAGCATCAACATACGGGCATCTAAGTCCGCTACCATGCGGGCACATTCTACCAGCTCGGTACGAATATGCTGTGGTGCATCCCCTTCAAATTTATAGTGAATCTTATGCTCTAAGCTGGCCCAGAAATCCATGGCTACGGTACGAATCTGAATCTCCACCTTGGTGTCCACGATTCGGTCCGACAGATATACCGGTACCGTTACAATCATATGATAACTACGATACCCGCTGGTTTTGGGATATGTAATATAGTCTTTTACTGCAATAACCTTGATGTCCTTCTGATTACGAATCATATCAGCCACACGATAAATATCGGATGTAAACGAACAGATAATTCTTACTCCGGCAATATCATTAATATGATTTACCATGTTCTCTATGGTAGATTCTAATCCATGACGTTTCAGCTTCTTTACAATACTTTCCGGTGTCTTGATTCTTGCCTTGATATGTTCAATCGGATTGTATTTATGTACATGATGGAATTCCTCATTGAGAATCTCCATCTTAGTCTGCACCTGCCGAAGTGCTGCATTATATATTAGATTGACCTCTTTCCAGCTGTCAATTGTGTCACTCTGACCCTTAAGCTCCATATTTTCTCCTTGTCTCGGAAAATTTCCTATATATTCAGTATACCACATCTCTCTCCCAAATTGTATAGCGGTGGTCAATTCTTCACTTATTTTTAAGAATCTTTGGCATTTTTATATAACGTAACTATTCAGAGCCTCATTCGCAAAATCTCTGCTTCGCACCTTTCCTTTTGCTCATGAAAGGCTTCTCGCCATATAAATTTATGAAAACAGCCCTCTGTAAGCAAGCTTACTCCGTCTTCTTTCATAAATTTGCATGGCTCTGAATAGTTACATCAAAACATTTTATGTTACAATGGGGAAAATGATGCTATAATAAACCCAAAATGTATCGGAGGATTTTGACAAAATGTTTAGACTTTGGGCTAAAGAATTTAAAGATAATAGAATGATTAAAGACATGACCATTTGTGATGATTCTTCAGATACCAGAACCCACAAGATTTTTAATGCTATCAGCAAGGTATGCTACGCCTTTGATTTAAGTGAGCCCATATGGCTGGAAGCGAACATCACCCAGTTCAAAAGAATGGGCAAGGTCCGCTTCCGCTCTGAAAACTTTATTGATCACATTGATTTTGATTATTTAGAAATCCATGTGATTGAAGAGGATTAGTCCTCATATCCGTTTGGATTATTACTCTGCCATCTCCAAGAATCTGCACACATCTCCTTGATGCCGTACTGTGCTTCCCAGCCGAGCTCTTCCTTTGCCTTGGTAGCATCGGAGTAGCAGGTGGAGATATCACCCGGGCGACGATCCTTGATTACATAAGGAATCTTCACTCCCGTAGCTTCCTCAAAGTTCTTTACGATATCCAGTACACTATAACCAACGCCGGTTCCTAAGTTATAAATCTTAAGACCTGCATTTTCTTCTACCTTCTTAACCGCCTTTACGTGACCGATTGCCAAGTCTACTACGTGAATGTAGTCACGTACGCCCGTTCCGTCCGGCGTATCATAATCATCACCGAATACACCAAGCTCTTTTAACTTACCAACTGCAACCTGGGTAATGTAAGGCATCAGGTTATTGGGAATACCGTTTGGATTCTCACCCATGGTACCGCTCTTATGAGCACCAATTGGATTAAAGTATCTGAGTAAGATTACATTCCACTCCGGGTCTGCCTTCTGGATATCAGACAAAATCTGCTCCAGCATGGACTTGGTCCAGCCATATGGATTGGTGCACTGTCCCTTGGGGCATTCCTCGGTAATGGGGATAAATGCCGGATTGCCATATACGGTTGCGCTGGAAGAAAAGATGATATTCTTGCAGTCATGCTTTCTCATTACATCTACTAAGGTAAGGGTACCTGCGATGTTGTTCTCATAATATTCCCAAGGCTTCTGCACAGACTCACCAACTGCCTTGAGGCCTGCAAAATGAATTACTGCATCAATATTTTCTTTTGTAAAAATATCTTCTAAAGCTGCGCGGTCTAAGATATCTGCCTTGTAAAAAGGAACCTTCTTACCGGTAATTTTCTCTACACGCTCTAAGGATTTTTCGCTGGAGTTGCAAAGGTTATCAAGTACTACTACATCATATCCTGCGTTTTGAAGCTCTACTACGGTGTGGCTACCAATGTAACCTGCACCACCTGTTACCAAAATATTCATGGCGACCTCCTTTATGACTAACTTGTCTTGTTGTTAATAGAATATCGCCCTTGTGCCACATTCACAAGGGCGATTTGTTATTATTATCAGTTAAAATGTTAACTACAAAACAACACCATTTTCCTGTAGAAGTACTCTTGCACTCTCTACAGAATCCACACCGGTCTTATTCTTAATGGGTGCAAATTCTTTATTACGCACTACTTCAAACGGTAAGCAGGTATCCAGCTGATGAATCATATCAAGTACCAGACTCTCAAACTTATATCCATTAGGCTCTTCCGGCTTCACCAGTTCGCCAGCTTCGTTCAGATAAGGAATCTTCTTCTCTACAATATGTAACGGGAGGGAGCCATCTAAAAGCTTCTCCAGTTCTTCCTCTTTGAATAAATAGTTTAAGATTACACCAAAGTTATATGCAGGTTCGCCCTTAGAATCCTTAGCGTTCATCAGTTCATCGGTAAGCTCATAATACTCTACGATGGATGGCTTTCCATCCTCTAAGCACATTACGCCAACCTTTTCATCTGGAGCATTTTTGCGAACTACCTTGGCACCTACCACACAGTTTTTCTCAATGGTAGCACCCACAAATACCGGGTCAGCAATTCTCTGACACACATTATCTACGGCAAATACATTGAGCCACTGGATGCCTGCACCCGTCACCACATCCAAAAGCCCTGCATTCTTGAGAGAGCTAAACCATCCACCATTACCATTCGGGGATGTAGAAAGCTTACCCTTTTCCTCCAGATAAATCCTACCCTCATAATCAGTCGCAGCAGCCATTTCCTGCTTGAAGAAATGTACATACTCCTTGTTGTATCCAAAGAATTCCTTCTCTGTTAAGAACTTAATGGTAGCATCATTATTTTTATCAGAGGTCATGATAAATAAATGAATCCACGCATCGGCCTGCTTTACTACATCCATCATGTTATTAATCAGACATTCAAAAATATAAAGCTCTCTGGTAATACCAACATTGTACATACCCTTTGGATCATCACTTCCAAGTCTTGTACCCATACCACCGGCTAAAAGGAGTGCCCCCACTTTTCCTTCCTTAATCGCCGCAAGTCCGGTATTATAGAAGAGTTCCCTGTTCGCTTCAATCTCATCCAGCTCCATAGCTGCAAGTGGCGTAATCACACCCTTCTTTGCAAGCTCTTCCCTATTCTTGCAGCTGGCAAGAATGCTCATGTCAGTTTCCTCAATCTGAGTAAGAAGTGCTTCCTTCTCCGCATCGGACAATTCATCATAATATTTTAATACATGCTCCTGTCCGTACTTTTCCAGTTTCTGTTTTGCTGCTTCTAATGTCATTTCCCTTATCCTTTCCTCCCCTCGCTCTTTATGCGAGATTTGTTAATATTTTTTCCACATCTTCCTTATCATAAGGTTTTGTGATAAATTCTGCCGCGCCATGCTTGATCGCCTGAATCATCTTTTCCTTCTGGCCTGCTGCGGTAATCATGATAACTACTGCATCTGCATTTTCCTTCTTAATCAGCTGCAAGGTCTGAATACCATCCATTTTGGGCATGGTAATATCCAGAGTTACTAAGTCAGGTCTCAGCTCTTTATATTTTAAATAGCCTTCTTCTCCATTGACAGCTTCTGCCAC
>F42_Fallow_Deer__coassemble_330_pt1 | contig 38961 bp, 41 predicted proteins | sample F42_Fallow_Deer__metabat2_low_PE_003 | metagenome-assembled genome bin F42_Fallow_Deer
ATTCAGAATGGTGGATCTGAATAGTTACGTAGAGAGTGACTATTCAGAATGGTGGATCTGAATAGTTACGTAGAGAGTGACTATTCAGAATGGTGGCTCTGAATAGTTACGTAGAGAGTGACTATTCAGAATGTGGCTCTGAATAGTTACAAAGTAATATGCATGGAGGATATATTATGTTAAAGAAAATCGCAACTGATAAGGCACCGGCAGCAATCGGACCATATTCTCAGGCTATCGTGGCAGGGGATACCCTTTACAGCTCAGGACAGATTGCACTTGATCCTGCAACCGGCAATGTGGTAGGCGAGAATATCGTAGAGCAGGCAGAGCGCGTGATGCAGAATCTGGGAGCTGTTCTTGTAGAAGCAGGAGCAGATTACAGTAAGGTTGTAAAGACCACCTGTTTTCTTGCAGATATGGGCGACTTCGCAGCATTCAATGAGGTATACGGTAAGTACTTTACCGATAAGCCTGCAAGAAGCTGTGTAGCAGTGAAAACTTTACCAAAGAACGTTCTTTGTGAAGTAGAAGTAATTGCATACTTAGGTTAAAGTTCAGCCATGAATGGGTACGGAAGCAAAAATCATGCTCGCATGATTTTTTGACTGTGCCCATTCATGAGCGGAGCGCCTGTCTATGAGCAAAGGTAGCTGCGAAGCAGCGAGAAAGCGACGAAGTCGCCTTTGCGAATAGGCGCGTGCTGAACGCCGGATTTGCGTGCTGAACGCCGGATTCGCGTGCTGAACCAGAAAGATAGAAGCGGGGAGTTTTTCTTCCCGCTTTACCTATGAGGAGAAATGTTTAAAGATATGAAAAATATAGTTTTAATTGGTATGCCCGGGGCAGGGAAAAGCACAGTAGGTGTTGTTCTGGCGAAAAGAATGGGCTATCGTTTTATTGATTCGGATTTGGTAATTCAGGAACAGTATGGAAGGCTGCTTCACGAGTTGATTGAGGAGTATGGAGTGGAGGGCTTCTGGAAGATAGAGAATGATGTCAACGCATCCTTGAATGTGGAGAAATCTATCATTGCTACCGGCGGAAGTGCCATCTATGGGGAACAGGCCATGGAACATCTGCGTGAGATTGGTACGGTGGTGTACCTTAAGCTTTCCTATGAGGAGATAGAGGAGCGTCTGGGAGACTTAAATGCCAGAGGGGTGACCTTAAAACCGGGACAGGATTTGATGGCTTTATATGAGGAGAGAACTCCTATGTATGAAAAATATGCTCATATAATCATCGAATGCGATAATAAAATGTTACGAGAGATTGTAAAGGAAATTGCACAATATGAGAAATAAGACAACCAGAAATTCCTTTTTACTATTTATAGCAGCCTTTATCTGGGGAACCGCTTTTATTGCCCAGAGTAAAGGAATGGATTATCTGAGCCCCTTTGCGTTTACAGGTGTACGCAATCTGATTGGATCTACCTTTCTGCTGGGAATGGTGCTGGTGCGCAGGCTGATGAATAAGGATATTTATAAAAAAATAAACTGGCCACTGACCATTAAAGGTGGTATTCTTTGCGGCGTTGCACTGACCTTTTCCAGTATGCTACAGCAGTATGGTATGGTATATACTACTGTGGGAAAGGCAGGATTTTTAACCACACTATATGTAATCTTTGTACCTATTGCAGGAATCCTTTTTCATAAAAAGGTGGAGTGGCAGGTATGGCTGGCAGCAGCAATGGGTGCTGTGGGAATATACCTGCTCTGCATGACAGAGAGTTTTTCCTTAAGTTTTGGAGATACGTTAGTGCTGCTTTGTGCTGTGGGATTTACAGTACATATCATGGTGATTGACCATTTTTCACCTCAGACGGATGGAGTGCTTTTATCCTTTATTCAGTTTTTATTCTGTGGTGTGGTGTGCAGCCTTTTGTCCTTATTCTTTGGAGCACCGACGGTAGAAAACGTAAAGGGAGCTCTGGGCTCACTGCTTTATGCTGGTGTAATGTCCAGCGGTGTGGCATTTACTTTGCAGATTATTGCCCAGAAGGATTTAAATCCTACCATTGCAGCACTGCTGATGAGTCTGGAGTCGGTAATTGCAACCATTGGCGGATTTGTAGCCTACAAGGTGGGATTTTTAAAAGATGACCAGACCATGACGGGCAGACAGATGGTAGGATGTATCATCGTGTTTACGGCTGTAATTTTAGTGCAGCTGCCTACGGAGTGGTTTCATAAAAAGAAACATGTATAAAAGAGAAGACCTCTTCACAAACTATGAAAAATAGAAGGTGAAGAGGTTTTTATGGATTATTTAAAAGCATTTATCATTGGTGGAATTATCTGTATGTTGGTACAGCTGTTGATGGAAAAGACAAAGCTCCTCCCGGGAAGAATCATGGTACTTCTGGTAGTGACCGGTGCAGTTCTTAGCTTTGTGGGTATTTACCAGCCATTTGTGGATTTCGCAGGTGCGGGAGCTAGTGTCCCACTCCTTGGCTTTGGTAATGTACTGATGAAAGGGGTAAAGGAAGCCGTGGATGAGCAGGGCTTTCTGGGACTCTTTGCAGGAGGCTTTAAAGCCGGAGCCATTGGTACCGGAGCGGCACTTATCTTCGGCTATATTGCCAGCTGGTTCTTTAAGTCTCACTCAAGACAGTAGCCTACAACAGCTCGAATTCAATTCCTTCCTTAGCTAAAAACTGGGTAATTGCCTTATCCCATATGGTATCCGGCTCCTTGTTCATGACAAAGGTGTGAAAGGCTGTGCCAGTGGTTAATACAGCACTGCCACCATCGTATTTGATGGTCAGAACCAGAGCCTTTACCTGCTCTGCGGGGATGCTGCAGCCACCGGCAGCCAGAAGTTTACTTACCAGCTCTGGCTTAAAGTGCAGAACAAATTTAAAATATAATGGAGTTCTCTTTCCTTTAATCAGGTTAAAGCAAAGCCCTTTCATTTCTGCCCATGTGGCAAAATCGTATGGGAGAGAAATAGTATCATCTCCGTTGTAAAATTCTTTATTAATATGGCCATCGATGGTGTAGGTATTGGCAGTAGAGATGGTGCCTTCCGCTAGTAAGAAGTTGTCAAAAGCAGTACCCACAAGCAGATGGTTCATGAAGGATTTCATGGAAGTGACTTTCAGTGCCTGCATGGAATATTCTCCTTAAAAATTACTTTAGGACGAGTATACAACAAGATAACGAAGGTGTCAAAAAGTTGTTATTTATCTTTACTGTGGGATATTCCTGTGCTAGAATTGATGTAGTAATGAAAACCGCACGACGTAACCTGCGGATTGATAAATTAGGAATTGGAGACTAGATATATGAGTTACAAGATTATTGTGGACAGTTGCTGCGAACTTCCCGAGGAACTTAAGAAAGACCACCGTTTTGAGAGAGTACCCCTTGGACTGGAGGTAGGAGATTATCATATTTTGGATGATGATGACTTTAATCAGAAGACCTTTTTGGCTAAGGTTGCGGCATGCCCTACTTGTCCAAAGTCTTCCTGTCCTTCACCAGAGCGTTTTATGAATGCTTATATGGCGGAGGTTGACAATATTTATGTAGTGACTTTGTCTGCAAAGCTGAGCGGAAGCTATAACAGTGCTGTGCTTGGTGCAAATCTATATCATGAGCAGTTTGGTGAAAAGAATATTCATGTGTTTGATTCGGAGTCTGCAAGCTGTGGTGAGACCCAGATTGCTTTGAAGGTTATGGAGCTGGAAGAGGCAGGCTTATCCTTTGAAGAAGTGGTGGAGCAGGGTGAGAAATATCGTGATGAGATGCATACTTATTTTGTGCTGGATAACCTGGAGACACTTCGTAAGAACGGACGCTTGTCTAATGTAAAGGCAATGGTGGCATCTACCTTAAGTATTAAGCCGATTATGATTAGTGACGGCGGGCAGATTGCCCAGCAGGGGCAGTGCATAGGTATGAAGAAGGCGTTGGCTAAGCTGGCAGAGTATCTGGTGGCAGAAGTGCCCAATCTTCCTACCAAACGTCTGATGATTACTCACTGCAATGCGCCGGAGAGGGCAAAGCATATGAAGGAGCTTCTGGAGAAGAAAGCTGCGTTTAAGGATGTAATCATTTTAGATACTGCCGGTATCAGCAGTATGTATGCCAATGATGGCGGAATTATCGTTACGTGTTAACGATTCAGAGTCATGCAGAAATTAAAAGAGTCAGCCTTGTAAGCTTGCTTACATGAGGCTGACTTTTTTGATTTCTATATGGCGAGAAGCCATACATGAGCAAAAGGAAAGCGGCAAAGCAGCGATTTTGCGAATGAGGCTCTGAATCATACCCTGTACTTTTCAAATATCATTTTTGCATATTTTTTAGCATTTAAAGGAAGCGGAAAGGTTTTATCATCAATCATCGTCAATTTAAAGAGTGATAAGCTTTTAATATACCTTCCATTTATCAGCACATGCTCTGCAGGCGCAAAAAAGGTCTCATAATGTTCCCACTGATCGAACAGATTTAGGACGGTATCACGGATGCGGATATTACGTCCATTCCTCAGTGCCACATCCACATATCGTTCTTCCTGCACAGCATAAAGGATATCTTCTTCTGTCACATAGATAGTTTCCTTCTCCTCACGGAGTTCTATTAATGGAACGGAGGAGTCCTTAAATGTCTGTGCATCATCCAAGGATGCCGACAGCTCGGTAGTTTTGATGGCTTTATCCAAAAACTTTACCTGCTCCGGCAGTCCTGCTTGTCTATAGTCAATATCAGAAACGCACATATAAATGGGAACCACCACACCCAGCGAAATCAATCTTTTTGCCACCTCTGCGCCGGTAGTGCCCGGTGTCTTGCACATATCAATATAGAAAATATCATAGAGCATGGGATGAGAGAGTACTGCCTTCTCATTACCATAAGAATCAATAAAAAGTCCCTCGCCTGTTTCCTTCAGTCTTTTGTCAGATTCCCGGTGAAGAAGACGCTCCATCTGTTTTCTGTCTGCTACATTGTCATCACATACTGCTACGTGCATTGCGTTCCTCCGTAAAATGTACCACTCAAGTGTTTATATAATAATCTTCACATTTTACCAGACAAAAGTCAAGAGCAAGTAAAGTAACAGACCGTATTCCAGAGTAGCAATCAGGGGCATGCCGAATTTGAAGTACCAGTGCTTGGTTTTGTGGCGAAAGATATTCATGCCAAGGGTGGTTCCGATGCCGCCACCTAGGAAGGCGAAGAGAAATAAGGTCGCTTCGGGGATGCGCCAAGCACCTCTTTTTGCCTTGGACTTGTCTATACCCATCACAGCAAAGCCCGCCAGATTGATGATGAGTAAGTAAACAAGGGCTAATATGCTTGAAATTCTCATAGTATCCTCCTAATCAAAAAGAAGCTGCCACAAAAATGCGACAGCCTCAAAAGTAAACTGATTTATTTATTGTTCTTCTCTACCTCAGCCATCTTCATTGCACGAACCTTGCAAGAGAGACCGAATAAATTGATGAAGCCTGCTGCATCATGGTGATCGTATAAATCACCGGTGGTGAAGGATGCAATGCTTTCATTGTATAATGAATATGGAGAAGTGGTACCAGCCTTGATAATGTTACCCTTGTAAAGCTTGAACTTAACTTCACCGGTTACATATTCCTGAGTCTTCTCGATGAATGCCTGGATTGCTTCACGCTTAGGAGTGAACCACTTACCTTCGTACACAACGTCAGCTAACTTGTTGCCCATTTCTTTCTTCAAGGTATAGGTGTCGCGGTCAAGGATTAATTCCTCAAGCTGCTGATGAGCCTCCATAAGGATGGTTCCACCGGGAGTCTCATATACACCACGGGACTTCATCCCAACTACACGGTTCTCAACGATATCAACGATACCAACACCATGCTTTCCACCCAGCTCGTTTAGCTTGCGGATAATATCAGAAACCTTCATCTTCTCGCCATTAACGGAAGTAGGAATACCCTTTTCGAAGGTCATGGTTACATATTCGCCTTCTTCAGGAGCCTTTTCAGGAGTAACACCTAAAACTAATAAGTGGTCAAAATTCGGCTCGTTAGCAGGATCCTCAAGCTCTAAGCCTTCATGGCTGATGTGCCAGATATTGCGGTCACGGCTGTAAGAGGTATCTGCTGAGAAAGGAAGATTGATGCCGTGTGCCTTGCAGTACTCGATCTCAGATTCACGGGAATCCATGGTCCACTTGTCATCACGCCAAGCAGCGATAATCTTGATGTCTGGAGCAAGAGCCTTGATACCAAGCTCAAAACGAATCTGGTCATTACCCTTACCGGTAGCACCGTGGCAGATGGCAACGGCATCCTCTTTACGAGCGATTTCTACTAATTTCTTAGCGATTAAAGGACGAGCCATGGAGGTACCTAATAAGTACTTGTTCTCGTAGATTGCGTTAGCCTGTACACAAGGAACGATGTATTCGTCGCAGAACTCATCAATAACATCTAAGATGTATAACTTCTCAGCACCACAGAATTTTGCTCTTTCCTCGAGTCCGTCTAATTCCTCTGCCTGACCACAGTCGATGCAGACACAGACTACTTCATAGTCATAATTTTCCTTTAACCAAGGAATGATTGCGGTAGTATCAAGGCCACCGGAATAAGCTAAGATAACTTTTTCTTTCATAATTATGTATCTCCTTTGAATAAAAAGTGTTTTTGTTTTCAATCTTTCTCGATTGTACACCATCTATATTCATAATGCAAGCATAAATATTGCATAAAAACAAAAAGAATAATCCATTACTCTGTATAAAAATAACTAAAAATACATTTTACACTGTATAAATATGCATAAATATTCATATTGGGCTTGACGAATCACTTTTTGTGTTGTATCTTATGTAAAAAAGAGTTACACTATCATAGACATAATGGAAGTTTTTGGAGGAAAAAAGTATGATTAAGGTTGGTATTATCGGAGCTACCGGTTATGCAGGAGGAGAGCTGGTTCGTATCTTGATGAATCATAAAGATGTAGAGATTAAGTGGTACGGTTCCAGAAGTTATATAGATAAGAAGTATTTTCAGGTTTACAGAAACATGTTCCAGATTGTGGAGGATGTATGTAAGGATGATAATTTAAATGAGCTGGCTGAGCAGGTGGATGTTATTTTCACCGCTACACCTCAGGGCTTCCTTGCAGGACTTCTCACAGAGGAGATTTTAAATAAGGTAAAGATTGTAGATTTATCCGCAGATTATCGTATTAAGGATGTAGCAGTTTATGAGAAGTGGTACGGCATCCAGCACAAGTCTCCACAGTTTATTGAAGAAGCAGTGTATGGTCTCTGTGAAATCAATCGTGGAAAAATTACCAAGGATACCAGATTGGTGGCAAATCCGGGCTGCTATACTACCTGTTCCATTTTAACTGCATATCCCCTGGTGAAGGAAGGTCTGATTGATGTATCTACCTTGATTATTGATGCTAAGTCCGGTACCTCCGGTGCAGGACGTGGTGCGAAGGTTCCCAACCTGTACTGCGAAGTAAATGAGAATATCAAGGCATACGGCGTAGCAAGCCACAGACATACGCCGGAGATTGAGGAGCAGCTTGGTTATGCAGGTGATAAGGAAGTGGTACTGAACTTCACCCCTCACCTTGTTCCCATGAACAGAGGTATCTTAGTTACCGAGTATGCAGCATTGGTTAAGAAGGCTGACGGAAGTCTTCCGACTTATGAAGAGATTAAGGCTGCATATGATAAATATTATGCAGACGAAAAGTTTGTCCGCGTGCTGGAGAAGGGTGAGTGCCCTGAGACCAAGTGGGTGGAAGGCAGTAACTATGTAGATGTGAATTTTGTGATTGATGAGCGTACCGGAAGAATCATTATGATGGGAGCACTTGACAATCTGGTAAAGGGAGCAGCAGGTCAGGCAGTTCAGAATATGAACATCCTCTTTGGACTTAATGAGGAGGAAGGCCTTGACTTAATCCCTTGCTTTCCTTAGAAAACTGCGAAAAGAAATGCTAGGTCAACAAAAGAGGTTGACCAAGGATTTCTATATTTCACAGGGGAATCTGTGGCGTAAACGCCCCAGAGTTCCAGAGAATGGAGAAATGTGATGAAAACATACGAAATTAGGACCATGACAGCAGCGGATTATGACGGGCTATATAAATTATGGATGACCATTCATGGCTTCGGAATTCGAAGCATTGATGACTCTAAAGAAGGCGTGGAAATGTTTCTTCGAAGAAACCCGACAACCAGCGTGGTAGCGGTAGCGGAGAATGGTGATATTGTAGGCGGTATTTTATGCGGACATGATGGCAGACGAGGATGCCTCTATCATGTATGTGTGCGAGAGGATTACCGAAGACTTGGAATCGGCAAGGCCATGGTAGTGCACTGTATGAATGCTTTGCGTACAGAGAAGATTAACAAGGTAAGTCTGATTGCCTTTTCTGTAAATGATATCGGAAACAAATTCTGGAGAGCCGCAGGCTGGACCAAGCGAGAAGACTTGAATTACTACGATTTTACATTAAATGAAGAGAATATTACTAAGTTCAATGAATAGAAGGATAAGTTTTTAGAAAGGCGGAGAGTTGATATGATGAAGCAGATTGCAGGCGGTGTAACTGCGGCAAAGGGATTTCAGGCCGCATCAGCACAGGCGGAGATTAAGTATAAAAATAGAACGGATATGGCACTTGTTTACAGTGAAGTGCCTTGTACCGTAGCAGGTACCTTTACCACCAATGTAGTAAAGGCGGCACCTGTTATGTGGGATAAGAAGATTGTGTCTGAGATAGGCGTGGCACAGGCAGTGGTAGTAAACTCCGGTATTGCCAACGCATGTACCGGTAAGCCGGGTATGGATTGCTGTCAGGCAGAGGCAGAGCATGCAGGCAAATTACTTGGAATTCCGGCGGAGAGCGTGCTGGTAGGCTCTACCGGTGTGATTGGTATGAAGATGCCAGTGGACCGTTTGAAAGCAGGTATTGAGAAATTAGTTGCAGCAAAGGAAGGTACATTAGAGGCAGGTCTGGCAGCAGCAAAGGCAATTATGACTACCGATACTGTACATAAAGAGATTGCATTTGAATTTGAAGTTGGCGGCAAGACCGCAACTATCGGTGGTATGTGTAAGGGTTCCGGTATGATTCATCCCAATATGTGTACCATGCTGGGTTATGTTACCACGGATGTGAAGATTTCCAAGGAAATGCTGCAGAAGGCACTTTCCGCAGATGTCGTAGATACCTTCAATATGGTATCCGTTGACGGAGATACTTCCACCAACGATACCTTACTTGTTCTGGCCAATGGCCTGGCCGGCAATGTGGAAATCGTAGCAGAGGGTCCTGCTTACGATGCATTCTGTGAAGCATTACATGCAGTAAATACTTATATGTCCAAGAAAATGGCAGGTGACGGAGAAGGTGCAACAGCCCTCTTTATGACCAAGGTTATCGGTGCAGATACTAAGGAAAATGCAAGAACTCTTGCAAAATCTGTTATCTGTTCTTCATTAACCAAGGCAGCTATCTTCGGTCATGATGCCAACTGGGGACGTATTTTATGCGCACTTGGTTACTCCGGTGTACAGTTTGACCCAGAGAATGTAGATTTATATTTTGAAGGAAAATCTGGCAAAATTCATATCTTCGGTAATGGTATTGCGCAGGACTACAGTGAGGAAGAGGCCTCTGCAATTTTAGCAGAGGAAGAGGTTACAGCTCTGGTAGATATGCATATGGGCAGCGCAGAAGCTACTGCATATGGTTGTGATTTAAGCTATGATTATGTTAAAATAAACGCAGATTATCGTTCTTAGGCAAAAGACAAGGAGATTATTATGGAAAAAGATATGGAAAAGGTACTCCACAAGGCGGAGGTACTTATCGAGGCATTACCCTATATTCAGAAATTCAATCGTAAGATTATCGTTGTAAAGTACGGCGGAAGTGCTATGAGCAACGAAGAGCTTCAGAAGAATGTTATTAAGGATGTAACCTTACTGAAATTAGTAGGCTTCAAGCCAATCATCGTTCATGGCGGTGGTAAGGAAATCAGCCGCTGGGTAGGCAAGGTTGGTAAGGAAGCTAAGTTTGTAAACGGTCTTCGTGTGACCGACGCAGAAACCATGGAAATTGCAGAAATGGTTCTGAATAAGGTAAATAAGCAGCTTGTTTCTATGGTAGAAGAGCTTGGTGTAAACGCTATCGGTATCAGTGGTAAGGATGGCGGCCTTTTGAAAGTGGAGAAGAAGTATTCAAACGGTGAGGATATCGGATTTGTAGGCGAGATTACCGAAGTAAATCCGAAAGTTCTCTTCGATATGCTGGAGAAGGATTTCCTTCCTATTGTTGCTCCAATTGGTATGGATGATAAGTTCCAGACATACAATATCAATGCAGACGATGCCGCATGTGCTATTGCAAAGGCGGTAGAGGCAGAGAAGCTTGCTTTCTTAACTGATATTGAAGGTTTATATAAGGATATCAATGATAAGTCCTCTTTCATTTCCAGAATCACTGCATCTGAGGCAGAGGAATTGATTAACAGTGGATTTATCGGCGGCGGTATGCTTCCGAAGTTAAATAACTGTACCTCTGCAATCAAAAATGGTGTAAATAAGGTACATATTTTGGATGGACGTATTTTACATTGCCTTCTTCTGGAGATTTTCACTAATTCAGGTGTAGGTACAGCTATTGTAGCAGATGAGGATAAGTAATATGATGAAAGAATATATTGAAGAGGCAGAGAAGGCTCTGCTTCATACCTATAATCGTTTTCAGGTAGTTTTAGATAAGGGTGAAGGTGTACACCTTTATGACATCGAGGGAAAGGAATATCTGGATTTTTGTTCCGGTATTGCTGTTTTTGCTCTTGGTTATAATGATAAGAGATACAATGATGCTGTGAAGGCTCAGGTGGATAAGCTTCTTCACACCTCCAACTACTATTACAATGTGCCTGCTATTGAGGCAGCTAAGAAGATTAAGAAAGTATCCCGGATGGATCGTGTATTCTTCACTAATTCCGGTGCAGAGGCTATTGAAGGTGCTATTAAGGCAGCGCGTAAATATGCTTATAATAAAGATGGTCAGACGGATCATGAGATTATCGCGCTGGAGCATTCCTTCCATGGTAGAACCATGGGTGCATTATCTGTAACGGGTAATCCTAAGTACCGTGAGGCATTCCAGCCCATGATTGGTCACATCAAGTTTGCACAAATGAATGATTTTGAGAGCATTGCATCTCAGGTAACCGACAAGACCTGTGCCATTATCATGGAGACGATACAGGGCGAGGGCGGAATTTATCCCGCAGAGGAGCAGTTCTTAAAGAAGGTTCGTGCTCTTTGTGACGAAAAAGATATTTTATTAATCTTAGATGAAATCCAGTGTGGTATGGGGCGTACCGGTTATATGTATGCATGGCAGAAGTACGGTGTGAAGCCGGATATTATGACTACTGCCAAGGCACTTGGCTGCGGTGTACCAGTAGGTGCATTCCTGATGACTCAGAAGGTGGCAGACAATTCCTTAGTTGCCGGTGACCATGGCACTACCTATGGTGGTAATCCACTTGCAGGTGCTGCCATAAGTAAGGTATTGGATATTTACGAGGAAGATGGTATATTAGAACATGTAAAGGAAACAGCTCCTTATCTTGAGAAGCGTCTGGATGAGTTATGCGCGAAGCATGACTGCATTACCACCAGACGTGGCGTAGGCTTTATGCAGGGACTTGTCTTTGACAAGCCGGTTAATGATGTGATTAACAAAGCACTGGAAAAGGGGTTAATCTTAATCAATGCAGGAACGAATATTATTCGTTTTGTACCACCTCTTGTGATTACCAAGGAAAATATTGATGAGATGGTGGAGATTCTGGATTCTTGCATACTGTGAAAAATCCATAGACGCTAGATTTTTCACAGGGCAGATTTGCGCCTTCGGCTCAAAGTCTGCAACTTTTTGAAAGGCTAGGGTATTACATGCATCGAAGAGTAAAATTATTTAGTATATTGGCACTTGCCGGCATTGTTGCCGGCTTGTTTGCGTATAACGGATTTCTGGAAAGTCTTCCAGAGGAGGAAGAGAACATCGAGATTCCGGGAGTATTCGGCAAGGAAACCATTCGTTTCTGGTATGCGGATGAGAGCTTGTCCGATTATATCAATAGTGCGGCTGTGGCCTATGGCGAGAAAGCAGATATTCGTGTAATCCCGGAGCTGGTTTCAGAGAGCCAATATTTGGAAGCTATTAATAATGCTACAGTACATGAGGACACTTTCCCGGATATGTATCTGATTAGTAATGATTCTCTGGAAAAGGCATATCTGTCCGGTCTTGCTACCGAGATACAGGATGAAAAGGGTGTTGTGAACAGCGATAATTTTTCGGAGGCAGCTCTTTCGGCAGTGACGTATCAGGGAGAATATGTGGGATATCCTCTGTATTATGAGACAACTGCTCTTTTATATAATGAGAGCTATCTTCAGGAGTGGGCAGCCCAGCAGGAGACACCCACAGAGGCTTCTGTTCCGGGGAATTTTGATGAACTGCTTACCATGGCAGATACCTTTGATCCGCCGGAGAATGTAGAAGCCATCTTTACCTGGGATGTTTCTGATATTTTTTACAATTACTACTTGATTGGTAACTATATCAATGTAGGTGGTGAGAACGGAGATGACAGAGAGCAGATTAATCTTTACAATAACGAGGCAGTGCTTTGCTTGCAGAAATATCAGGCACTGAACCAGTTCTTTTCCGTTGAGTCCTCTACCGTAGATTATGAAAGCGTGCTTCAGGACTTTATCGATGGAAAAGTGGTATTTACTGTGGCAACTACAGATGCGGCAGCAAAGCTGGCACAGGCAAAGGAAGAAGGCACTTTCACCGGCGAATATGGCTTTGCTATGATGCCGGATGTGACTAGTGAGCTTCAGAGCCGCTCTTTATCAGTAACGGGGGTTCTTGCAATTAGTAGCTATTCAGAGAAGAAGGAGGAAGCAAATGGGTTTGCAAGCTTCCTTGTGACCGAGTATGCGGATGAAATCTATGGAAGAACCGGCAAGATGGCGGCCAATAAGGGCGTAGATACTGACAATGGTGCTGTACAGATTTTCCAGGCTGAGTATGGGTCAAGTGTTCCGCTTTGTAAGATGATTGATACCAGTAACCTCTGGATTCAGTTGGAAGTGCTGTTTTCCAAGGTATGGAACGGCGGTGATGCAGATGGACTGTTACAGGAGACTGCAAATCAGATTAGCTCTCAGGTAGTGAAATAAAAGAATAATTTACCAATCATATGGACATCCTATTCATATTAAGTCTGTTAGGAGGATTCATATGATTGGTATTTTTATTGCATTAATATCGGGAGCACTGATGAGTGTGCAGGGAGTATTTAATTCTCAGGTGACAAAGGCTTCGGGAATCTGGGCAGCCAGTGCCTTCGTGCAGATAACAGCATTTATAGTATGTATGGCAGCGTGGGCACTTACAGAGCGTGGCAGCCTTTTGGCACCTCTCCGGGTAGAGCCTAAGTATATGCTGCTGGGTGGTGCTATCGGCGCATTTATTACTTATACAGTGATTAAAAGTATGGAGATGCTTGGTCCGGCAAAGGCAGTGATGTTTATTGTAATCTGCCAGATTATTGTGGCGTATCTGATAGAGCTTTTGGGGCTGTTTGGAGTGGAAAAAGCAGATTTTTCCTGGAGGAAAGTTATTGGTATGGGTATTGCCATAGTGGGGGTTATTATATTCAAATACCGATGAAATCACGGAGCGCATTTGCAAAATCGCTGCTTCGCAGCTTTACTTCTGCGAATGTAGGGCTTCTCACCATATAGAGATGTGAAGTCACAGCACGTTGTAAGCAAGCTTACCCGGTCTGAACATTCACATCTCTGCACTGCTCTGAAATTTAACATATTCTTAAGGATTACGCCCTTGTAAAATTGTTACGAATATTTTACAATAAAAACATCGTATCTTGAGGCATTCCGCTTCCGAAAGGGAGAGGAAAATGGATAAAAAACGAGAAATGTATTTGATGATATGGATGCTTGGCTGTATTCTGCTGAGTGGCTGTAACAGGCAGGAGGAGTTGCTTTTATTGCAACCGACAGAGACTGGGGAAAGTGTGTCCATTTCCGCAGAGGCGACATCCGTCCCGGAGCTTGTCGTATATGTCTGCGGACAGGTGGTAAATCCGGGAGTTGTGTATTTACAGCCGGAGTCAAGAGTTGTGGATGCGGTGGAAGCAGCCGGTGGTCTGACAGAGGATGCAGATACTGAGTATATCAATCTGGCTGCCCGGGTATCGGATGGAGAGAAGCTGTATATTCCCGATTTACAGGAGGGCGAGATACTCCGTAAACAGGAGCAGGAGCTTGCGTCAGGCTACGTTAATATCAACACAGCGGATGCGGAGCTTTTAATGACTCTACCTGGAATTGGTGAAAGCAAAGCGCAGGATATTATTGATTACCGCCGGGAGCATGGACGCTTTTCTGCCAAGGAAGATGTGATGAAAATTTCTGGAATCAAGGAAAGTCTTTTTGAAAAAATAAAAGATAAAATAGTTGTAGAATAGAATTCGAGGGGACGAAACATGGCAATTAAGAGAGCACTTGTAGTTGATGATGAGAAGTTAATTGTAAAGGGAATCCGGTTTAGTTTAGAGCAGGATGATATTGCGGTAGATTGTGCATATGACGGAGAAGAGGCATTGGAATATGCAAGAGCTAATGAGTATGACATCATCCTTTTGGATGTAATGCTTCCTAAGCTTACCGGCTTTGAAGTGTGTCAGCAGATTCGCGAGTTTTCCAATGTTCCAATCATTATGCTCACCGCAAAGGGTGATGATATGGATAAAATCTTAGGCCTGGAATATGGTGCAGATGATTATATTACGAAGCCCTTTAATATTTTAGAGGTAAAAGCGCGGATGAAGGCAATTATGCGTCGTACGGATGCTAAGAAGGCTGCTTCGGAAATATCTAGAGAGATTGTCAGCGGTGAAGTGCGTCTTGATTTAGAAAGCAGAAGATGCTATATCGAGGACAGGGAAATCAGCCTGACGGCAAAGGAATTTGAAGTATTTGAGCTGCTTGTGCTAAATCCGAATAAAGTCTACAGCAGAGACGAGCTTTCCAAAATGGTCTGGGGAGCAGGGTATCCGGGAGATGTGCGTACCGTAGATGTACATATTCGTAGACTTCGTGAGAAGATTGAGAAGAATCCCAGTGAGCCGAAGTATGTACACACGAAGTGGGGCGTAGGATATTATTTCGTTAACGCTTAATCCGAAGGGATACTTAAGATCATGTTGCAGAAAGTTAGAGCTTTTATAAAGCAATTCATAAGTTTTCGAAGCCTGCGAACCAGGCTGTTCTTAATCATATTAGTTGTGGGAATTGTTCCCAGTGCCGTTATGCGTCATAGTATTTTGCAGAGCTATGAGCAGCGTGCAGTAGAGCAGAGAACACAGGTGGTCCAGAACCAGCTTAGAGTTCTGGCCGACCACCTTGTAAATGACGATTATCTCAACCGTCCTTATTCGACTGTTGTAAACGCGGAGCTGGAGATGCTTTCCAATCTGTATGATGGGCGTGTGCTTATCATCAATAGTAATTTCAAAATTGCAAAAGACACATATGGGCTCAGTGAAGGAAAGACAATTATTTCCGAAGAAGTAATCAAATGCTTTAAGGGGGAAAGTCTTTCTAATTATGATGCGGAAATCGGTTATATTGAGATGACCACCCCTATCGTAGATAATCGCAGCAATGAGAATTCGTCACAGACTATCGGTGTGATGCTGACTAGTATTTCCAGTGATTATATCAGCAGTACCATGGAAATCCTCAATCGTAAGGCATTCATCATGGAAGTGATGATGAATCTGATTGTTATAACGCTGGCGTTGGTTTTATCAGCTGTATTGACAAAGCCTTTTGAGCGGATTACCAAGGCGATTAATGATGTACGCGCCGGTTATAGTACGGAGCTTTTGTCCGTACCGGATATGGCAGAGACCGTTCATATTGTGGAAGCCTTTAACGAGCTTTTGGCTCAGCGTAAGACATTGGATGATTCCCGTCAGGAATTTGTTGCCAATGTGTCCCATGAGCTAAAGACTCCGATTGCATCCATGAAGGTATTGGCGGATTCCCTCCTTATGCAGGAGAATGTTCCAGCGGAGCTCTATAGGGAATTCTTAGAGGATATTGTTTCGGAGATTGACAGAGAGAACCAGATTATCACGGATTTATTGGCTCTTGTTAAAATGGATAAGACCGCATCCCAGCTAAATATCGTTTCTATTAACATTAACGAATTGACGGAGCTGATTTTAAAGAGACTTCGTCCCATTGCCCGTAAGAAGGACGTGGAGGTAGTATTTGAAAGTGAGCGAAGTGTAATCGCTGAGGTGGATGAGGTAAAGATGACACTGATTATGTCGAACCTTGTGGAGAATGCTATTAAGTACAATCATGACCACGGCTGGGTCAAGGTGGTACTGGATGCGGACCACCAATACTTTACCTTCAAGGTAAGCGATTCGGGAATCGGTATTCCCGAGGAGGCATTGCCGCAGATTTATGAGCGTTTTTATCGTGTAGACAAGTCCCACTCCAGAGAAATCGGAGGAACCGGTCTTGGTCTTGCTATTACAAAGAATGCGGTACTGCTGCATCGTGGTTCCATAACGGTATCCAGTTCAGAGCAGGAAGGTTCTACCTTCCTCGTAAAGATACCATTAACGCATATTGTGCAATAAGAGGAGTCATAAGGCTGTATGAAGAAGAAAATAATATATTTGGGTGTGCTGCTTTTGGTCTTCCTATTGTGTGCATGTGGTCAGGAAGAGGAGCAAAGGGGAGCAACCTATCCTATTTATTTTGTAAGTAATTCGGAGACGAAAATAGAGACAAGAGAAGTAAATGTAAATGATGTGGCGTATGAAGAGCAGCTGGAATATGTACTGGGGACACTCAGTATAATGCCGGAGAAGCTGGACTATAAAGCACCTTTTTGCATGGGCTTTTCGCTACTGGATTATGAGGTAGAGGATGGCAAGATTACTTTGAATGTATCTAAGGAATACCTGAATCTGTCTGTCACCACGGAGGTGCTGGTGCGTGGTGCTATTGTAAAGACGCTGACCGGTATGCCCCATATCAACTTTGTGTGTATCACTGTAGAGGACGAGCCTTTGCGTGATAGTCTGGGAAGTCTGGTGGGGTGGATGAATGCGGATCAGTTTATTGAAAATAAGGGCAGCGAGTTTAATAATTACGAAGAGGTTCGTCTGAAGCTCTATTTCGCCAACGAGGAAGGAAATGCCCTGATTGCCACTACCCGTACCAAAGAATATAACACCAATATCGCAGTGGAAAAGCTGATTATTGAAGAATTAATCAAGGGTCCCAATGCTGAGGGGGTGTATCCTACCATCAATCCAGATACGAAGGTTGCAAGCGTAGCGGTAAAGGATGGGGTATGTTATGTGAATTTGGATGAATCCTTCTTAATCCAGCCCAATAATGTAACTCCGGAGGTAACAATTTACTCCATAGCAAACTCTTTGATTGAAATGAATAATGTAAATAAAGTACAGATTTCGGTGAATGGGGATACCTCGATTCTTTACAGAGAGAAGTATAGTCTGACCACGTATTTTGAACGAAATCTGGATATGATGGCAAGTACGAATTAGAAAGGCGTAAACTATGCGTAGACCACTTTTATTTGCCTGTGTCTGTGCAGTGGCTGTCATATATCTGTATATGTGTGTATTTAATCCCCCACCCTGGGATACGTCCGGTATCCCAGCGGAGGAAGAATATATAACAGCAACCGGGCAAATCTATAAAAAAGAAAGCCGTGAGTCTTACGGCGAAGAGCAAATCATTTATTATCTTCAAAATGTCACCTTTCACGGTCTGACCTCAGACCAATCTTTCCAGAAAAATATCAGATGTGAATTACAGCAGAATATAGATATTCCTTTGGGAACCAGAATCATTGTGCGTGGATGCTGGAAAAGTTATCAGCAGGCCAAGAATCCGGGGGAATTTGACGCAGCAACCCATTACGGTGTGCAGAATATCTGTGGCAGAATCACCGAAGCAGAAGTAACCCATATGGGGCGGAGCTATTGGCGTCTGCGGGAGGCTCTGTATGAACTGAAGGAGCTTTTTGTGACACGGCTGCTTATGGGATTCGGAGAAGAGGATGGGGGCATTTTAATCAAAATGCTTTTAGGCGACGGCACGCTTTTGGACAGTGAAATCAAGACCATGTATCAAGAAAATGGTATTGTACATATTCTCTCGATTTCCGGTCTTCACATTTCAATGCTGGGAATGGGAGTGTATAAGTTACTCAGAAAGTGCCGGAGCGGAATCTATGTCAGTGCTTTGGGCGGTGCAGTGTTTATATTGCTCTATGGGACTATGATAGGTTTCGGCCTTTCTGCTACCAGAGCTATCGGCATGTATCTTATCCACATGATGGCCGTTATCTGGGGGAAGAGCTATGATATGCTCACTGCCATGGGAGTGATTCTATTGACCATGGTAATGGAGAATCCCAAGGTTTTATTTCATTCCGGCTTTTTATTATCCTTTGGTTCTGTGTGTGCACTGGGGCTGCTGTTCCCCAAGCTGCGAGAATATATTCCCCATTTTTCATCTCTTATTGTCAGCCTGTCGGTGACGATTTTTACTTTACCTATTCAATTCTATTATTTCTATAAGATTCCCTTTTATAGTGCATTTTTAAATCTTCTGGTGCTGCCGTTTCTAAGCATTGTTATGGTGGTCGGGCTTCTGGTGATGACACTTCCAGCTTTGCATAAAATCAGCATTATCGGTAGCTGGGTGCTTCGCTGGTATGAGCTTTTATGTCATCTTTTTGAGCTGCTACCTGTTCATACTTTGTATGTGGGGTGCCCAGCCGTTTGGAAGATTGTGATTTACTATGTGGGACTTATGCTTTTTCTTTGCTGCAAGCCTTCCAAGAAGAGAAGTTGGCCTTTATTTATTCCTGTTTTGTTGGTTGTTTTCCTTTGCGTGCAGATAAAGCCTGAGCTTAGAATCGTCATGGTGGACGTAGGACAGGGGGATGGAATTCTCTTGCAGACGAGGAGCAGGGCGGTGCTGGTGGATGGCGGAAGCAGCAGTAAGAGCGATGTGGGAAAGTACCAGTTAGCACCATGTCTGGCATATTACGGCGTAGACTATTTGGATGCGGTAATTATTACTCACCCTGATAGTGACCATATGAATGGACTGGAGGGCCTTTTAGAAAATGGATATGAGAAGAAAATTGGATGTGTGCTTTTGCCGGATATTGCTGTGGAAATGCGGGAGAAGGAGTTTGCAGAAATATATGAATTGACGGAGCTTTACGATATTCCCATTAGCTATATGTCTGCCGGGGATGCAATTGTGCTGGGAGATGTGCGTATGGATTGTCTGCACCCCGGGGAAGGCTCTGATATGGAAGAGAGTAATGCGTATTCCCAAGTGTATTATCTGACCTACAAGGAATTCACCATGCTGCTGACAGGGGATGTGGAGGAAGAGGGAGAGACTGCGTTACTGGAGGAACTGCGGCATAGGGACATATGTAATGTGACTGTTCTGAAGGTTGCCCACCATGGTTCGAGATATTCCACGGGAGAGGAGCTTTTGGAGCAGATTACGCCACAGATTGCATTAATCTCCTGCGGAGAGGACAATTCTTACGGACATCCTCATGAGGAGACACTGGACAGACTGGAGGCCGTGGGCTGCCGGATTCTTACCACACCGGAGTATGGAGCAGTTACGATTGAGGTAGAGGAGGAGGTTGAGATACAGAGCTGGGGGGAGAAAAGCGAGAGATAAAATTGGGGCGAGAAGATTTCTTCACGCTAATGGCTTGCCGTTTAAGAGCATTACGCGGGAACGGAGCTTACCGTCACCGGTGAGGACATAGGCCTTAGCATCTTTTGGAAGCTCGACAGTAGTAGTCTCTGCGGAGTTATTGATGACCAGATAGGTGTAGCCCTCTTCGCCATCCTTGCGGGAGTGGGCATATACGTGAGCACCTTCAGAAACCGGACCACAGTCATAAACGACCTGACCCATCAGGCGGTTCCATAAAAGCACTGCGAAGTAATTGGGTCTTGGGTCAAAGGTGCTGTGCTTTAAGTAGCCGTAGTCAGAAGATGCCAGAGTGTTATGGAAAATAATTCCATCGGTAACGGTGGTGTAATCACCAAGCTCATTTAAGGTACGAGGAACATCCGCATAGGTGCATGCCCAAGTGTTACCGCCACAGCCTGCATCGCCGGATTCCGTTACCCAGATCTGGCCACCCGGACAATACTTATCACGGAGAGTGGTATAGTAGCGTGCACACTGACCGGCCATAGCAAGGTAATTCTCAGAAAGAATTAGGTTAAATGGCCAATGACCGCCCATGCTTTCCAGAAGGTTCCGCCAGTGACTTCTGTCATTTCCACATTGTAGGATACCAGACGCTCGTCCACGCTGCGAAGCTTTTGCAAGCCATCTGCTGAAAGTGTTACAGTTTTTGCCATAAAATACCTCCTTGTATTGACAGTAAAGTTTTGGATTTCTTACAAATTGTCTGAAAGCAACATAGGAACATTGTACCATAGAGTGGACAATACTGGGATAGGGAAGAATGATATTTAATGATTTTTTTAGAGTAAGGAAATGGTTAAGAAAAAATAATTTGGGGAAAAGCTGTTGAGTGGAGACAAGTTTTTCATTACAATGCAATATATTTTCACAGAAGGGAGTGAAGACGATTATGCTGAAGTTTATTAAGAAGCAGTCACCAGCAAGAATTATTGCGCTGGGATTTGCCACTGTGATCTTACTGGGATCAGTGCTACTGATGCTGCCATGCAGTGTAAAGGATGGTGTTGACTTGAAATACATAGATTCTTTGTATACTTCCACCAGTGCGGTCTGTGTGACAGGACTGATTGCGATGGATGCTGGAGATACGTTTACTCCTTTAGGGCAGTTCTTTCTGGCTATGCTGATTCAGGTAGGGGGACTGGGAGTAACTGCGGTAGGTGCGGGAATCATTCTTCTGGTTGGCAGAAAGGTGGACTTAAAGGGACGAAATCTGGTACAAGAGGCCATGAACCTTGCCTCAGGAAGGGGAATCATTGTTTTTGTAAAAAATATTTTTGTTACCACCATTATTTTTGAGGGAATCGGCGCACTACTGAGCTTTTGCGTATTCGTGCAGGACTATCCGATACCAAAGGCAATTGGCATCAGCCTTTTTCATTCTGTGGCGGCGTTTAATAATTCTGGTTTTGATATCCTGGGGAATCTGCAAAATCTGATACCCTATCAGGATAATGTGCTGCTCAATCTAGTGACCTGCGGCCTCATTATCTTTGGTGGTATCGGTTTTTTGGTCATCCGAGAGGTGATAGATAAGAGATTTCATTGGAAGAGCTTCTCCATGCATACCAAGGTAGTATTGACTATGAGTGCAATCTTGATTGTGGTAGGAATGGTGCTGATAAAGCTGACGGAGGATATTACCTGGCTGGGAGCCTTTTTTACCAGCGTATCAGCTCGTACAGCAGGGTTCTCTACCTTTCCGCTGGGAGAGTTTTCCACAGCGGGGCTTCTGACGGTGACTGCCCTGATGTTTATCGGTGCATCCCCTGGTTCTACCGGCGGCGGTATTAAAACCAGTACCTTTTTTGCACTATTGCAGGGAATAAAATCTGCGGCTACCGGCAGGTCGGAGAAGGCATTCCGCTATGCCATGCCAAGGGAGGCGTTCCGAAAGGCGGCGGTAATCACCTTGCTGGCAGCAGGTGTAGTTTTTGTGGGGACTTTTCTGATGACGATTATGGAGCCCCACTTGCCGCTAGAGGATATATTGTTTGAGGTGACCAGTGCCTTTGGTACGGTGGGGCTTTCCACAGGAATCACAACCGCCTTGGGCGTGGACAGCAAGCTTCTGTCCATATTGATTATGTATATCGGAAGACTGGGACCGCTTACAGTGGCGTCTCTCTGGTACTTTCCCAGAGGGGAACGAGTGAAATTCCCGGATGGTAATATAGCTATTGGATAGGAGGTATGAAATGTTTAAGAAAAGTAGAGGTGACAAATTAACATATGGTATTGTTGGGCTTGGACGCTTCGGTTATGCTCTTGCCATGGAGCTGGCGCAGGCGGATGCGGATTTGATTGTTCTGGATGAGAATGAAGAGAAGATTCGGGAGCTGCGGGAAGTAACAGAGAATGCATTTGTGGTGAAGAATCTGGATAAGAAGACATTGCAGGAGACCGGAATCCAGAACTGCGATGTGGCGGTGGTATGTATCGGTGAGCATATGGATACCTCCATTCTGACGGTACTTAATCTGGTATCGATGTCCATTCCAAAGGTCATTGCCAAGGCTACCAGCGCGGAGCATGGGATTATTTTAGAGAAGCTGGGAGCAGAAGTGGTGTATCCGGAGAGGGATATGGCAGTTCGCCTTGCCAACCGCTTAGAGGCTGCAAGAGTCCTTGATTTTGTCCAGCTCAGCGAGAAAATCAATGTATCGAAAATGCAGATTCCACAGAAGCTGGAGGGGAAAACGGTTGTGGAGCTTGAGCTGCGTTCGAAGTTGGGACTGAATATCATTGCTATTGAAAATAGTGGTATGGTTACAGAGATTGTCAGCCCGGCGTATACATTCCGTAAGAACGATATTTTATATCTTGTAGGTAGTAAAGAGGGACTTTTTAAGTTTGATGAGTGGGTGGAAAAATAAATTTCAGGTGTGTTGAATAATCATATTGACTCTCACGTTACGTTATACTTTATCATATTCTTGTACGAGGAGGTCAGCAATATGAGAACAGTGAACGAAGTGAGTAAATTGACAGGAGTGAGCGTACGCACTCTGCACTATTATGATGAAATCGGACTTTTGCAGCCTACGCAGATTACGGAAACGGGCTACCGGTTGTATGACGATACAGCACTGGAGAGGCTACAGCACATCATGCTTTTCCGCGAGCTGGAATTTCCTTTGAAAGATATCAAAGATATTGTAAATGGTTCGAACTTTGACCGGAACAAAGCATTGGAACAGCAGATTGAGCTTCTGACACTGAAGAAGGAGCATATTGAAAATCTGATAACCTTTGCTCGTGGAATACATGGAATAGGGGTGAAGAACATGGATTTTTCAGCATTTGATGTAAAGAAAATTGATGAATATGTAGCTCAGGCCAAGGCAACCTGGGGGAAAACGGACGCTTATAAGGAGTATGAGCAGAAAACAGCGAAGCTGACGGATGAGGAAAAGAATCAGCTTGGCGATAGGCTGCTGGTTCTTTTTACAGAGTTTGGTCAGATGCGGGAGAAAGAACCGGGAGATGTTGCTGTACAGAAGCAGGTAGAGAAAATGCAGAATTATATTACGGATAATTTTTACACCTGCACTAATAAGATTCTGGCGGGACTTGGGAAGATGTATGCCGGTGGAGGCAGTATAACGGAGAATATTGATGCAGCCGGTGGAGTGGGTACTGCGGAGTTCGTGGAAAAAGCCATCGCAATTTACTGTGCCGGAAAATAATTTTGTTTCGCCTCTTTTGTGATATACTACTTTGTGGTAAATTAGTATAGGATAAAAGAAGAGGTGAAATGGTTCATGCTACGAATCAACAATGATATAAAAAGCGGACAATTTAAACCGGTTTATTTACTCTTTGGTGAAGAACGTTACTTGCGAAAACAGTATCGCGATAAACTGAAAAATGCCTTGTGTGCACCGGATGATAATATGAATAATCATTTTTATGACGGCAAGGGTATCTCTGTGGGAGAAATCATTGACCTGGCGGAAACTATGCCCTTTCTGGCGGAGAAACGTGTGATTTTTATTGACAACAGCGGGCTTTTTAAGTCCGGAGGTGAGCAGATGGCGGAGTATCTGGGCGGTCAGAACGATACCACGGTATTCGTATTTACCGAATCTGAGGTGGATAAGCGAAGCAAGCTCTTCAAGGCAGCGTCGGCAAACGGCTGTGTGGTGGACTTTGCGGTACAGGATGAGAACACCTTAAAACGCTGGGTGGCAGGAATGCTGGGCAAGGAAGGAAAGAGGATTACCGAAAATAATGTACAGCTTTTCCTTACCAAAACCGGCACCGATATGGAGAATATCCATATGGAGCTGGAAAAACTGATATGCTACTGCATGGGCAAGGAAGTGGTAGAGACCTCGGATATCGAAGCAATTTGTACCACCAGAGTGTCCAACCACATCTTCGACATGGTAGATGCGGTGGCGGATAAGAAGACCGGTCATGCACTTTCACTTTACTATGATTTGATTACATTAAAGGAGCCACCGATGCGTATCTTATTCCTGATTGCAAGGCACTGCAATATTCTGCTGCAGATTAAGCAGATGAAGAACAAAGGGTACGCGGCCAAAGACATGGCATCCTCTGTGGGGGTACCGCCCTTTGCAGTAAATAAATATCTGGGGCAGGCTCAGAAGTTTAAATCCGATGTGCTCCGTAGTGCAGTAGAGAGATGTGTGGAAGCGGAGGAAGCGGTAAAGACTGGCCGAATGAATGATGTTATGAGCGTAGAGCTCCTTTTATTGAGTGTTTTTTCCTAGAATTACAGGCTGTTACATTTTGTAGCAGTCTTTTTTCGTGGAAGGATTTTCCTTTTTGGGGAAAATATGTTGTGATTTTGCTTGTTTGGACATCAGAAAGGAAAAATGGCGTTGTTACGTCCAAAAAGGGATACTTTTGGTGGGAAATTCTAGGTTTAAATTGAGTTATGTAAACTGTTTGGAAATGGGATGCGTAAAAAGAGGAAGTAATGTCCAGATTTCCAGCACATTTTGGAAGAAAAGCCTAGAATATATGAGGAACGATATCCAATCTGCAGGATTATTGGCGTTTGGAGCAATGAATTGGACCCCAGAGTAATATTTTTTGGATATTGTATAGGGGAATATTGCTTTTTGCGTCCAATTAAGGAGCATGGCGCGTTCTAACGTAGAAAAAAATGTTGAATATAGCTTGCTACAAGTTCAATATTTAGTGGGGAATTCCTTGTTTCGAATGTAGTAATCAGATTAACAGAGGGAAGGATGTCATTTGTGATGTAGCGGTCTATTTTGAGATAGGCTTTGCGGCGGTAATCTTCATTATCCATCATTCCGAAATGCTCCCAATAAAAATATTCTCCTGTAAGAGGATGGCGAATAGTGAAGTCCGGGTAAATGGTAAAACCATCCAAGTGAAGGGGAGCTTCATAGCGAAAGGGAATTTTGTTAGTATGTAAAAGCATGCTAATCAATGATTCTGATTTGGAGCGAACGAGAATGCCGGAAGTAGTTTGATGAATTAACTGTTCCGGATTCTTAGGATTGCCTTGAAATGGTTCATTCATCCATTGGGCAAGTTCATCGGAGAGTGGAGTGAAGGTAGAGGAGAAAAGGTGGTTATAATTTGGTGAGTTAAGAAGTGCTTGAAAGGAGTCCTTCATAGAAGACGGATGAGATTCCAGATATTTGGCATTGGCCTGTTGTTCCTCTTGTAGGATGCGGAGCCTTGTGGAAAGATACTTCTTGTAGGCCAATTTTTGTGCAAGAGCACGTTCTCGCTTGGGAATGTATATGGGATGATGTCCGTCGGACTGGAACCATTTGGTATATTTGCCATTCTGTACTAAGAGTAGTGCACCTGCCGGCAGGGTGGAAATCTCCTGCTGCAATTTTGAGATTTCTTTAGAGAGTTGCTTTTGTCTGGTTTGGATAGCTTCATAATACATAGTAGTAATCCTCCGAAATACTTATATTGATAAATGATTGTGGATAAAATGCGAATTGCAAAAGATACATAAGATAATTCAGTAATGATTATATGGTAATAAAAGAAAAAAGTAAATAGCGATAAGATGAAACAACAGGATAATTGCCAACAGATAAAAAATTTCCATCAGTTATTGTAACCAATCGGTGAGGAAATGTATCTAATTAGTGTAAGACAAAACCCATGGGAAATTACAAGGAGGAACAAAGCGTGACAAATGAAGAATTTGTGCGTCTATTGTCAGATGCAGAGAGGAGTCTGTACAGGGTGGCGAAATCCATATTGCAGAATGATGAGGATTGTGCGGATGCCATCCAGAGTGCGATTTTGAACGCATTTGATAAGCTTGATACATTAAAACAGCAGAAGTATTTTACAACGTGGCTAACGAGGATTTTGATAAATGAATGCTATCAGATGATAAGGAGCCGAAGGGAGCAGGTGCCCTATGAGGACTATATGGAGAATCAGGAAAGTCCCGGGGAGCAGGGAGAAGTGTATGTGGCAGTGATGGAGCTGGAGGAGCTTTACCGTATGCCCTTTGTGCTTCATTATATCGAGGGCTACTCGGTAAAAGAGGTGGCATCCATTTTGGAAATCAGTGTAAGCAACGTGAAAATCAGATTGTCCAGAGCCAGAGGAAGGCTTCAGGATGCACTGAAAGGAGAGTAATCATGGGAAAGAAAATAGATAATGTGAATTGGGAGGCAGAATTTCCAGAGGTGCCGGAATGTGTGCACAGGGCAGTATTAGAGGCAAGTGAGGTGATTTTGCAAAAGGAACCGAAGAAGGTCAGAAGAATGTCAAGAAAGGGAATTCTGCTTCTGGCAGCCTGCCTGACACTTTTCTCCGGCATGACCGTACTTGCGGCATCCAGCCTGTGGCAGCAGCGTATGGAGGCTATGAATCAGGAGGAGGTAGAGGCATATTTCTTAAGCATAGCAGAAAGTGGTGCTCCGGCATTCCGTTATAGCCGCCCGATGAATGCAGAAGAAAGCGATTTATTTAAACAGCTTACCGTAGCTTATGAAGAAGGGGGAATCTTCCCTGAGGGCTGTGTGACCATGCTTTCGGAGGATGAAAAGTATAAGGGAAAAGGAGTAGGCTATGACTTTGTCAGCGGAACTTTCTTTCTCCCCGAGGAGCTGAGTGAGGAAGAGCTCTTGCAGATTATTGATTTCTATCATAAGGCAGACTATGCTGTGCAGAAGGTGGCAGCGCAGGTAGCGGCAGGGGAAATCGAAGAGCCACAGCCGGAGGAAGTAGTAGAGGAGACTGTGGAAGCCGTAGAAGTAGTGAAAGTGCCGGTAGTTATGCAGGATTTTGAGCCCTTAAATGAGGCAGTGGAATATTATCAGTTCATGGTGCCGTCAGAAGAGTTTGCACAGAAGGTTGCAGCCGGAACGGAGTATCTGTATCTTGGTAAAAAGCAGGAGATACTACGTTTACCTCTGGGAGAGGAAACATACGAAAGCATTTATAAGTTCCCGGAGAATCAGTTTTTATTTGCTTTGGACGCTGATGAGGAAGACAATATTTATGTGTCCATTCGAGAGTATGTCCCGGAGACCGATTCTAATATTAATAGGCTGGTTAAGTTAAGTCCGGAGGGAGAGCTAATAACAGAATACGATGTGAAAGGTGCAGTTCTTAGTGAGGAGAGAAGTCTGGAAATTTCCATGGCGATAAAGATGTTGCCGGGCGAAGATGGCAGGCTCTATGTAAAGAGTATGTGGGAAGGCAGACTCCTGCTTTATGTGTTTGATGAGAGCGGTGCATTCATTGAGGTGATTAAGGATGACAATGTGGTAATGCATCCGTCAGGAAGCATGTGCTTTGGGGAAGACGGTATGCTGTATGCCCTGGGACAGGATGTGATTGCCAAGGTAGATACTGAGAGTAAGACGGTGGTGGAAACCTATGACTATGTAGTACCGGAGATGGTAGCAGCGGTGGATCTGCTCTACCCCATGGATGAGGACACTTTCTACATGCTCAGCTATGACGGAATCTTCGTAACAACCCTCGGAGAGGGTACCAGCAAGCAGATTCTGGCACCATATGAAAGCGATGTATTTGCAGAAGGCTGTAAGAGGTATGCTGTATCAAAGGATATGATGGTTACCGTGAATTTCATGCAGCCGGATTTGAAGGTAACGTATTTTAAGCTTGTGGAGTAGGCGGACAATTTATACCACAGGTATAGTTGCAAACCTAAATTAAACGTGGTATAGTGACGATAACAAATGAGAAAGCGGACGATAAGTCCAGAAAGGGAAAAGACATGATGACAGTTAGATTTGCGTATTATTACCAGAGTGAACAAACTTTTCAGGCACTGGAATCCAGTAAGGAACAGAGTCTTGTTGGCGTACGCTCATGTAGGGTAGGGAATAGGCGAATAACTGTGTGATGATAGAGCTGTAAGGGAATATAAGTGTAGATACCTGCAGACAATATACATGGATTTTCGGACCGCTTATCTATATGGGTAAGCGGTCTTTATTTATATATGCACATTTAGAACCAAGCGATTTTGCGAATGGTTCTGAATGTGAAGAAAGGAGAAAAAATGGACGTACTTACAATCAAAGGAAAAGTAAATACAGCCATCTGCTAACCATGGAGGGAGTATATACCACCTCTGTGAGCGAGGCTACTTTAGACGAGGCTCCTATGGCATACAAGTCTCTGGAGGACATCATCGATGTGATTAAAGAGTCTGTGGATGTTATTGATATTATGAAACCTATATATAACTTTAAGGCAAACTGAGCCATGCAGGCACATGTCAGATATGACTGGCACATGCTTGCATGTGAGACGGCATAATCTGACATGTGCTTATAGGGCGAAGACCGGTAATCGAATGGGAGCGAAGCGACTATGAGATTAAGGCATGGCAGTCCGCCTCACCCGGCTCAGTGCCGGAATGGAGGCAAATGAAATGTTTACAATTCCCACCATCGATATGGTGAAGACAGGACAGAATATCGCAACTTTACGAAAGGAGGCAGGGCTTTCTGTGAAGGATTTACAGGATGTGTTCGGCTTCGGTACCCCACAGGCCATCTACAAGTGGCAAAAAGGGGCAGTACTGCCTACCATCGACAATCTTGTAGTGCTGGCAGCACTTTTCGGAGTGAAGGTGGACGATATTCTGATTACGGATGAGATGACATTAATACAGGTTAGCGCATAGAGGCTAACCACTATGGATGGGTTGCCTAGCACAGACCGAAACGAAGTGTAGACCGGACTGTAAATCCGTTACAAAGAAACACCGTAGGGTCGAGTCCCACCCCATCCACTATTCATTTTGTGTGGTATTTGAATAGCAAGCGTTAATAATAGAATAAAAACACAAAAATAGTACATTTGGACTAATTTTATTGGAAAAAATGACCGATTATAACTTTATGTAGTCGGTCTTTTTGTGTGCTTTTAAGGCGGCTATTGGTATGGAGGTGTTGTGCATGGAAGCGCAGAGTAAGAGACAAAAAGGATTTTTGCATGGAAGCATTTTTGTCGTTCTCTTTTTTGTATGTTTCTTTTTGTTGGGAAAGGATGTATACGCGGTAGAAAACAGGCATGTTAAGGTAGCTTTTTTCCCAATGGATGGATATCATATTCAGAATGCGAACGGAACCCACGGCGGAATGGACGTGGAATATTTGAATGCGCTGAGTGAGTATGTGAATTGGGAGCTGGAATATGTTACCTGCGACAGCTGGGAAGAAGCCTTAAGGATGCTGGAGGCACAGGAAGTAGATATCGTAGGCTCGGCTCAGTACTCCAAGGAGAGAGCTGAGAAGTATCGTTTTGCGGATCTTTCCAGCGGTTATACATTTGGCGTCATTGCTACGACTCCCGACAGTCATATCGCATATGAGGATTTCTCCCAGATGAAGGATATCACCTTCGGTATGGTGGAGAACTATGTGCGTAAAACAGAGTTTTTACAGTATATGTTTGATAATGGAATCGAAGAGCCTGTCATCATAGAATATGAAACTACTGCGAAGATGCAGGATGCACTTAGCGCAGGAGAAATCGATGCTTTTGTACATACTTTTACGGAGGTAGGAGATGGTCAGAGACTGATTGGACGCTTTGCGCCCAGACCATTTTATTATATTACTTATCAGGGAAATGATGACGTCCTGCGGGAACTGAATGAAGCAATTGTAGATTTAAAGATTAGTCAGCCGGAGCTGGAGACAGAGCTGATGAATGAATTCTTCTACAGTAAGTTTGATAAAGCAGTTCTTTTGACAACGGATGAAAAAGCATATATTCGGGAAAATGAAACGCTGATTATAGGATATGTAGATGGATATTATCCGTTTTCCTATAATGAGGGCGGTGAATTCAGGGGACTTACGAAGGAAATCTTAGAAAGTGGACTTGGTGTAGCCGGATTTAATCTGGACTTCCGAATGCTGCCCAATCGACATGCTGCATACAAAGCAGTGGAGAATGGTGAGATTGATGTCTTTGCATATTCCACTGATGCTACGGAGGACTTAGCAGAATATGGGTTGAAGGAAGTGGCAGAGTATGCAGAGGTTCCTCTTGTACTGGTAATGAATGAAGCCGGGAACAGCAATGATATTGAGACGCTGGCCACTGTACCTTTTCTGGAGGATTATGCTAGGCTTGCATTGTATAGCGATGATTTAGAAATTCTGACCTATGAGACACAGCAGGAATGTATTGATGCGGTAACCAATAATATCGTGGATGCGGTTTTATGTAATGGGTACATTGCAGAGCATTTGATGCGGACGGAGTTTAAGTATGCGACGCTACAGATTAAGAATGTTTTCAGTGGTGTCTATTCCATCGCTATGGCGGTAAGCGATAATGATAAGATTCTGTCCAGCATTTTGAAGAAGACCATTTCACCCATTGATTACAAAATGGTTAATGAATATACACTGCGGGAGAATACATATCCGCTGGTAAGCCTTACCGACTTTATCAAGAACAACAGTTTAGTCATCATTGCGGTGTTGATTCTGGTGCTGATATTGGTATGTGTTGTAGTAACACATATACTCAATGATAGTAAGAAAATTCAGAAGCTGATGTATAAGGATTCCAAGATTGACATCTGGAATATGAACTACTTTACCTTCTGGGGCGAGCATAGAATATTGCCGGAACGAAGACTGGAATATGCAGTCGTCTATGTGAATCTGTCGCAGTTTAGACGTTATAATGTGGTGTATGGCTGGAATGCCGGTGAGCGTTTGCTGGAGCTGGTGGCATCAGTGCTGCTTAAGAGTGTGGATGCTGACTTAGAGATCTGTGCCAGAAATCAAGGTGACCGTTTTATTATGCTGCTGAGTTATCAGGATAAAAATGCGTTGATGAATCGTATTCTTAGAATCAAGGAGAATATGGAGAACCAAATCTATAAGGCAACGGAGAACCGTATGGCTCTTCTGATGGGTATCTACCATATCCCTGAGGACAGCAGTGACCTTCGCGGTGCTATCGGCAAGGCAAATCAGGCTCTTGACTTTGCCGGTACCGGTAAGGACAATGATATCCAGATTTATGATGAAAATCTGGAGGTACTGATTAAAGAGCGTCACGAGCGTGAAAAGCTCTTGGAGGCTGTGGATATCAATAAGGATTTCGTAGCATTCTATCAGCCGAAGGTAGATATTCGTACCAATGCCATCGTAGGTGCGGAAGCACTGGTACGTTTCAAGGACCCCACCGATGGCGGGAAAATCAAAGCACCGGGATATTTTGTGCCGTATTATGAGCAGACCGGAAGAATCACAGAGCTGGATTTCTTCGTATGCGAATCCGTCTGCAAGATGCTTCGCAAGCGTATGGATGCAGGACTTCCCGTGGTGACCGTCTCCTGTAACTTCTCCAGAATGCACTTCATCAAGGATGGCTTTGTGGAGCGTTTTGAAGCACTTTTAAAGAAATACAGGATTGATAAGGAACTGATTGAAGTAGAGATTACCGAGACGCTGGTGGTGGAAGAGCTACAGCAGAATAAGGTTAAGGAAACCATCGCCCTGCTAAAGGGCAAGGGCATCCGAATCTCCATTGATGACTTCGGTGCAGGATATTCCTCCCTGGGTGTCTTCGAGCAGATACCGGCATCTGTGGTTAAGATGGATAGAGCATTCTTCCTGAATAAAGAAAACCATAGCCGTCAGGTGAAAATCATGCGTGGCATCGTGAAGCTTACGGAAGATCTGGATGCACAGATTGTCTGTGAGGGTGTAGAAACAGAGGACGATATCCATCTGATGGAAGAAATCGGGGCATATGTGGCACAGGGCTATTATTACTCCAAGCCTGTGGCAGAGGATGTGTTTGAAGAGATGCTGGCGTAATAAAGTGAATGATTTTTTGAACCTTGGTCGTAGGACCAAGGTTCTTTTGTGTTTAAATGGCGAGAAAGTGTGATGGAAGAGTGGATTTAGTGACGAAAAAATGCGGTTTAAAAATGAATTAAGCGGAGAAAAAGTGTATAGATAGAGTAAAAGATGGGGCGAAAAAGTGTTGATAAAAAGATAAATGTTGCATATAATAAGAAAAACGGAGGTGATAGCATGCAGAGATTCTTGATGGACGAATTGGTAAAATGGAAAGAAAAAACAAACAGAAAGCCCTTGATATTGAAAGGTGCACGTCAGGTTGGAAAGACTTGGCTTATGAAAGAGTTTGGAAGAATGCATTTTAAGAAGGTGGCATATATTTCTTTCTACAACAATCAGAGAATGAAGAATGTTTTCGAGCAGGATTATGATATTGAACGAATTATGATTAATATTAATCTTGAGACACATGTAGAAGTTACCCCGGAGGATACACTTATCATATTTGATGAAATCCAGGAGGCACCTCGTGCGATGGAGTCTTTAAAATATTTCTGTGAGAATACACCGGAGTATGCGGTAATTGCAGCAGGTTCGCTATTGGGAGTAGCAATACATGCGGGGATATCTTACCCAGTGGGAAAAGTGGATAGTCTGGAGCTTTATCCCATGAATTTCAGAGAGTTCTTATATGCAATGGGTGAGAGTCAGCTGGCAGAGCTTTTGACCAAGAAGAACTACACTTATATCACAGACTTTAAAGCAAAATACATCTTTTGGCTTAAGAACTATTACTATGTAGGAGGGATGCCGGAAATCGTAAGATTCTTCTCCGAGCATAAGGATTATGATGAGGTGCGGAATCTACAAAATGCCATCATAGAGCAATATGAGAATGATTTCGGAAAACACACGCCATCCGGGGAACTGCCTCGTATCCGCATGGTTTGGAATTCCATACCATTGCAGCTGGCAAAGGAGAATAAGAAATTTTTCTTCGGTAAGATGAGAGAAGGCGCAAGGGCTAAGGATTTTGAACTTGCCATAGAGTGGCTGCAGGATTGTGGGTTGATAACCAAGGTGTATAAAGTGAGTAAACCGGCAGTACCGATAAAAGCATATATAGATTTTTCGTCTTTCAAATTGTATCTGCTTGATGTGGGACTGTTAGGAGCACTTAGTGAACTGGATGCAGAGTCTATTTTAGAGGGAAACTCTATTTTCACAGAGTTTAAGGGCGCATTGACGGAGCAGTATGTACTACAGCAGCTTGTGTCGGATTCTTCTTATAAACCGTACTATTATGCCGGAGAGAAGTCCACATATGAAGTGGATTTTATTATCCAGAAAGGAAAAAGCGTTGTTCCAATAGAAGTCAAGGCAGAAGATAATCTCAGGGCTCAGAGCTTAAAATTTTATCGTGAGAAGTTTTCACCGGAATATGCAGTCAGAACTTCTATGGCAGATTATCGGGAGCAGGAGTGGATGGTGAACCTGCCACTGTATGCGATAGTGAATTTGTAAAAAAGAGAATATAGATGTGGAAGGTCGGTAGAAATTTTCTACCGGCTTTTTTGTGTGAGATTCGCGAAATTTACAACTCCTTTTATGCAGTGAGGACTGCGACTAAAAAAGTCCTTGTCTGCACGTAGCGTGCAGATTTAGGCTAAAAGGAGGAAATATATGGAAAATTGTAGAACATTGCATGAGATTTGTGATGCGGTGGGTGTAAGCAGGCGCGCGGTACAAGGTTACGAGAAAGCAGGATTGGTCTGTGCAACGAAGCGGAATAAGTATGGACACCTGCTCTACGATGAAGAATCTCAAAAAAGAATTGCACAAATCAAGCTGTACCAACAGCTTGGATTCAAGGTCAGAGAGATTAAGGAATTCATCGACGCGCCGGGAACAGTAGTGAAGGCTGTGCTGGAAAGACAGGTTCTGCGTTTGAAGGAGGAACGCACACAGATGGATGAGTTGATTGAAAGGGCGTATGAATTGATAGAGGAAATTGAGGGGGAAATGTAAGAGGGAAAAGAAGATATGCGCCTCCGCCGGCTGAGTGCTGGCGGAGGTGCTTGTTGTAATAGTGAATAGGAGATGGAGAAATAGTCAGAAAAATGTGACTAGGGGATTAAAAATGTATGTACTTTAGTACTATTGGGTGTATAATATATAAATCAAAGGAGCGAGTAATTAGGATAATAAGGAGCTGTTATAGCAAAGGATGAATGTAGAAAAGCATTGACTTTATTTTCGATAGGAGTATAACGATCAATGGGAAAATGGAATTTTAGTAGCAATTTAATTTATCTTAGGCAGGCATACGGAGAAACGCAGGAGGAATTAGCGTTAAGTATAGGATTTGTGTCAAAATCAACAATAGCTCAATATGAAAGTGGAAAAAGAAATAAAATAGAACCTAATTCCTCGTACATATACACTGCCTGAAGTACCATTCACAGTCAATCAGCATACTAGGAAACTGCCAGAAGGAATGTATCATTCAGCAAAAAAAGCAAAGGAGGCCATAGCACTTGGGATAGATTTGCTCTCTAATGAGACTTTGGTGAATTCTTATGAGAAGTATGTTGCATAAAGAAAATGAGGTTAAGTACAGAATGGAGGAAATAGATATGAAGAAACTTAAGTTTAGAGATGATCCGGCAGCATTAGCACGTTTAGCAGAAGCACAGAATGCATTAGACGAGTATTCGAAAGCACATCGTGATGAATTTGGAACGGAAAAGAATAAGGAGCATGGGCGAGAACTTTTCAGAGAACGAGCAGCTGCTCTATCAGAAGCAACAGGAATGAAGATTTATTCTATCTTTGACTAGATGCGGATTATATGCTTTTCAGGAGGGAAAACAAATGAACAATTTACCGGTATCCAGATGGTCACAGTCCTTAGGCTTTACAGAGCCGGAGTTAAACGCTTATCTTGAGGAACTCGGCTATCAGAAACGTATCACATCCGGCGGAAAGACCGCATGGAGTATCACCAGTCGTGGAGCGCGGCACGGGCGGATGTCGAGGAATCCATTTCGTAAAGTACCCCTTTGGGATTTTGAGGCGTTCTTTCAGGCGGTGAAGCTACGCGGTAAGAAGACGGGGCAGTATTACTATTGTGAGAACTGCAATGATTATCTCAGCAATCAGTATGGCTTTGAGTTTGGGATGAAGAAGTGGGTGTGTAAGAAGTGCGGAGTTGTGAATGAGCTGTGCTATGAGCCTATTGCTGAGCTGAATTGTAAGAGTACGATTGTTGAAACGAAAGTTTGATAATGATTATATGAGAGGTGTCATGTAAGAGCATGGCACCTTTTTTTTGCTCACATAATTTTACCAATCCCTGTAATATCCCCCCCTTATAATGCGACATAAATAGTAAATCCAGGCTTAACGTGTTATAATGAACCGATAGGATTTATACCAAAACAATAATTGAAGGGAGGGAGTATATGACTGCACCATATTCCTTGCTGCATTTTCTGGTAGATGGTATCTGTGCATATGCCATGTTTGGACGTTTTTCTGCAATGGAGAATTGGCAACTAAATGTGTTGTTTTATAATTTCTGTGCATTTGCATTACAGATGCCGCTGGGAGTCGCTTTGGATGGGTTAAATCAAAGATGGAAGTGGCAGAGGTGTACTCCACCCTTTATATTTGCGGTCATGGGAGTGTTGCTTACATGCATTGGTGCATGGACACATCCTATAGTGCTAGGGCTGGGAAATGCCTTGTTTCATTTAGGAGGTGGTGTGGGCACCATTTTCGAGGACGAGAGAAGGCATTGGAATGGCCGTGGTCTGGGAGTGTTTGTGGCACCGGGAGCATTGGGACTGTATCTGGGAACGCAGCTGGCAAAGAGCGAAATGTCCGGTGGACCGGGATGGTCAATTGGTGCTTTCATACTTGCAGCAATGGGGATTGTCTGGCGTCTGAAGGGGCTAGGGAAAGACGAGGCAGCCGCACGGAAGCCTGAAGAATGGACTTGGGGAAAGGAAGCCTTGCTGATGGCAGGAGGGTGTCTGTTGGTAGTAATCTTACGTTCTTACATAGGAATGGCAGTCAGCTTTCCGTGGAAAAGTACTTTCTTCGCAGGTACGTTGGCGGTACTTGCTGTAGTGCTGGGGAAGGTTGCCGGAGGCTTTGCGTCAGCAAAGGCGGGAGCAGGGCGGACGGTAGTAGTATCGCTCGTACTTTCTGCTTTGTGTTATCTCTGTTCAGGGAATATGCTGATGGGCGTATGTGCATTGTTTTTATTTAATATGACGATGCCGATTACGTTGTATTTGCTGGTGCGGCGGCTTAAGGGGTTGGAAGGTTTTTCCTTCGGACTTCTCACCTTCGGTTTGTTTGTCGGTTTTCTCCCGGTGTATCTGGGAATGGACGTCCCGTTAGGTGGTCCAATCCTTGGATGTATAGGTAGTCTTTTGTCATTAGGTATTCTGTGGGGATGTACCCGCTTGGAGTGTTGAAAGGGGGCTATGACCGGAAATGGGAATCTATTTGATAAAGATGTTTAGCGTCTCGTTAGTCCTTACTTTACTAATCGAGGGGGCGTTGGCATTTTTATGGGGCGTGCGGACGAAAAAGGAATGGCAGGTGGTGCTGCTGGTTAATGTGGCGACCAATCCGATAGCGGTTCTTTTGTACTGGTTATATAGGATATATAGTGCCAAAACGTCTTTTATGGTACAGTTTGTCATAGAGGCTGCGGTAATTACAGTGGAAGCTTTGATTTACCGAAGCTTTGCCATGGAAAAGGAATATCATATGAAAAGGCCGGTATTATTTGCCTTTTGGGCAAATGTCGTGTCCTTTGGAATAGGAGTGTTGTTATGAGAAAAGTAATGGGATTTATGATGATGGTTGTGTGTTGGATGATGTGTGTGCTACCTGTAAAAGCGGACATTATCTGGGAGCCTTACGAGGATGCGTTTTATATGGAACATAGCAGGGAATGTGAACATGTGGGGCGAGTGTATACGGCAGACGGTCCGGATGGTAAGGTGATTACATATAAAAGTCCGGAAAATCCGGATGTGGTAGAGACATGGGAAAATGGCTATGAGGTATGTATTAATTATACTTACATGGATGAGAATGGTATTGTCTGGGGATTGAACGGAATGACAAGCACCGGCTGGGTACCTATGGAATATATGGAATTGGTGTATGATAATATTAGCTTTGCCGAGGAATTTGGAGAGAAGATTGTAGAAGAAGACGGTTCCATGCCTGCCCAGTATGCCGGTATGAATATTTATGCTTTTTCTTATCCTGGAGCGGAAGATTATATGGAGATGAATATGCCGGGAGCCTTGGATGGAATGCCGGGGTATGATATGACTTTTGTGGATGAAGCCGGGTACAAGTGGGGGCATATAAACTATTTACGTGGTATAAGAGATGTGTGGGTATGTCTGAATAATGCAACTGCGGATGCTGCAACTCTTTATCCGGAGGGGCTTCCTGAGAGGGGCACTCAAACCGTGCAGGAGGAGGATGTGCCTGCGGGGGATGAATACGTTGCACCTAAGAAGGATAACGGCTTGATAGGCATGGTTATCTGTATGGTAGTGGCGGTAGTTGGAATTACCGGCGGAGCCCTTGTAAGGATGAAGAGGGAGCGGTAAATGCTACGGGAGAAAGTTTCTGACTTCAAAAGTAGTTGTTTTTCTGTAGAAAATATGCTATTTTTAAACATAACTGTATGTAGCTTATAATGCAAAAGATAATTTGTGTGGAAAGCAGTCCTGTAAATAAGTAGATTATGTACTAAGGTGCGGTTTGGTCTTACATATGAGGGATATATAAGGGAAACGGAGGAAGTATGAAAAAGAAGTGGTTTTTTGTGGCATTTGTTGTTTTTCTTGTGGCCGGACTGGTGATTTATGCCAGGTCAAAGGCTACACAGGTAGATGCGCTGGTAGCATTGGTAGAAGCATATGAGAAGCAGTCCGGAGGGAATGGACAGAGTAGTAACGATTTGGACTTGAATGCACTTCTCGGGGCATTGGGTACTGAGGAGAAGAGCAATAGCGATGTGGATTTGAATGCACTTCTTGGAGCATTGGGTACTGAGGAGAGGAGCGATAGTGATGTGGATTTGAATGCACTTCTCGGCGCATTGGATTCTAACGATGCAGCAGAGCAGGATAGTAGTGATATGGATGCGATTCTTGAGGCATTGGGCGGTTTGAATGCGAAAGAAGAGGAGAATGGCGACAATTTGGATGCGATTCTTGGAGCGTTGAATGAGTTGAATTCTAATGCTTTGACCGAAGAGGGCTTAGAGAATATGATAAATGAATTCTTATGGGGAGAGTCCGAAGAAGAGCTTCAGATTGTGCCGGGCGAGCTTTCCGCAGAATTCAAGCAGATTATGGATAGTTATGAAGGGATGGTCGATGAAAGTATTGCATTTATGAAGAAAATCGAGAATGCGAATGAATCTACGGTAATGGGCTTGTATGCAGAGTTAGAGAGCTTCATGGAGAGGTTTACAACTATACAGGATCAGGTGCAGACACTGGGAAAAGGTCCGATGACTACCGACGAATATGAGTACTATCAGGAAGTTATGGAACGTATCAGTGAGAAAAAGAATAATATGGATTTCGATATGTTTTAAGTCTATGTAAGATGCTATGAATTGTCATGGCATCTTTTTTTGTTACAGTTCACACCCTAGCCAGAACCAGTAAATAAAAGGGATGCAGGTTCTCC
>F42_Fallow_Deer__coassemble_331_pt1 | contig 38699 bp, 41 predicted proteins | sample F42_Fallow_Deer__metabat2_low_PE_003 | metagenome-assembled genome bin F42_Fallow_Deer
CATAAAACACCCAATATATTAACATAATATTTATTTAATTTATGAGTTACTAGTACGCACAAGGATTATTGTCCTTCGTGCAGCAAACAGGCTTTCCGAGGATGTGGACATGTCTGAGGTGGAGAGGGAGTCATATGAGTATTATCGTCGAGCTCTGGCTACCGGTGAACACATCGCTTATTTGGTATATGATAATGATAGGTTTATCGGTGCCGGTGGTGTGAGCTTTTACCAGGTGATGCCCACTTATCACAATCCAAGCGGGAAAAAGGCTTATATCATGAATATGTATACAGAACCGGAATATCGCAGACAAGGGATTGCTTATCATACTCTGGAGTTATTGGTTACGGCTGCGAAGCGGCAGGGAATTTCGCAGATAGCATTGGAAGCAACGGATATGGGGCGTCCCCTGTATGAAAAGTATGGATTTGTAACAACGCAGAATGAAATGGAATTAATTTTAGGGGAAAAATGCTAAAAACTGAAAAAGATTAATATTATTGAGAAATAACAGAAAACTTGATATAATAAATAAAACTTATCACTCAGTAACAAATGCATAATAAAAAATACATTTAAAAGGAGAGAATGTATGGGAAAGAATATTATGGCATGCAATGACTGCGAAAAAGGAGGGAAGAAGTTGTTGTTTATTATTCTGGGAATCATTATAACTCTGTTATTGCTTGTAGTTATTATTGTTTCAGTGAATGTTGGTAAAAATGTAAAAGCCATGAATGGTTGTGTTGATGCAGCATTAGCAGAGCTGAGGAAGAATTATACAGTAACGCCTCTGGATGTGGGTGACTTAAGAATCTGCCCCTTTTGTCCGCAGATTATATGTACATAATGGGCAACCGGAAGTGCTATCTGGAATTTTATGATGTGGTGAAGGAAAAGGATGAGCAGTATCAGGGATTGCTACATGGTACGAGCATCTGTTAACCGTAACAGCATATAAAGCAGGAGATAGTAGTGCGGATATGGATTTACAGGGAATGCTGGTGGATAATTAAAGTACCTATCTTGCGCAGTCTAAGCAGTTCCCTGTGTTGGACGGGCAGGCGAAACAGGAAAAAGCAGCCATAACGAGTGGAGGAAACAAAGAAATTCTTTGATACAGTATTCTTCGGAACGGCTGTGAAATAGGGAAGCGAGAATAGTGGTAATGGAACTGACAAATGAACAGCGTAAATATTTGGGGCTGGAATTGATTGACCCTGCTTGGGAGCGAATGGAAATCCCCAATAGTATCAAACCGGAATTTGCAACAGGGAAGATTATTTTATACTTTGATGGCGATATACTTCGAAAGACTATTATGATCAGAAATAGTGGGGCATATCTGGAAGAAAGTTGTCATATTAAGACTGAAGAGAATCGAACCATGATTGCATCCAAGACGGGAAAGGGTAAGGCGAAGAGATTAAATGGTGTCAATCTTCAGCGGTGTTTGTCTCAGGGGGTATATTTTGAATATGAGTGTGGGGGCGTAACGCTTGCCAATTATACGACCCAGCAGACTTACTTTTCTTCGGCATTTGCTGGAATTCCGGCCATGTCAGAGGCGGAAGTGCAGGATTTTCTAACAAAATGGATTGCGGATACTGATGAAGAAGAATGGAAGAGAATACAGGAATTTGCAGGAGCGAAGCGTCAGCATTGCAGATTTAAGGAAGGAGATTTTTTCCGATTTGCAATTGATCGTACCCATTATGGATATGGACGGATTTTACTGGATATTCAAAAGATGAGAAAAAATGATGAAAAGTTCTGGGATATCCTTATGGGACGGTGTTTGGTGGTATCTGTCTACCATATCATTACAGAGAATCCCACTGTGGATATTGAAACATTGCAAGCACTGAAAAGCTGTCCATCCCAGTTTATTATGGACAATCGTTTTTATTATGGTGAATATCAGATTGTGGGGCATGCTCCTTTACCGGAGGAGATAGACTATCCAATTATATATGGGCGGAGTATATCAGGATTGGATAGGAATAAAATCATATTCCAAATGGGGCATATATATCGTGAAATTCCGCTGGAGGGTAATTCATTAGTACCGGGCGACTTTATGAACAATGGTAGTGGCTGGGCACTAAAAATTACCAGATATATGTTGGAACGATGCATCGAAACAGGTTCAAATGAACCATATTGGAGTAGAGGGGAAAGCTACCATTGGCGAGACCTGCGGCATCCCAAATACGAAAAGGAACTAAAACTAGTATTGGAACAGATGAAGGTTGCTTTATAGTACGGCAAGAAGGTCGATAGAGTAAGGGGAGCAATATGTTTGCATCACGAAATAAATCGGAGATGCATGTGCGTTCTTTGGAAAAGATGGAGCGGATAAAGAAATCAGCTTGGATATTAATGTAAATAAGGAGTGGCATATTGCCACTCCTTATTTACATTCCGCCATCCTTTTTTTTATCAAATTCTGGATTGAAATAATAAAAATTTTTGCAGTCTAAGGTATCCTTTGTCATTTCCAAGGCTTCACCAAAGCGTTGAAAATGAACAATTTCTCTGGCACGCAGAAACTTGAGGGGGGCAACTACATCCGGGTCATCGATGACACGGAGCAGATTCTCGTATACCGTTCTGGCCTTCTGCTCTGCAGCCAGGTTCTCAAATAGGTCCGTAATGGCATCTCCCTTGGACTGAAATTCCAGGGAGGTAAAAGGAACACCCGCAGCTGCCTGGGGCCAGAGACCTTTGGTGTGGTCGATATAGTAGGCATCAAAACCGGCCCTTTTTACATCTGCTTCCGACAAATCTCTGGTGAGCTGATAGATTATGGCGCAGATGACTTCCATATGGTTCAATTCTTCGGTGCCAATATCGGTTAAGAGTCCACCTACCTTTTTCACCGGCATGGAATAACGCTGTGCCAGATAGCGCATACTAGCTGATAATTCTCCATCAGGACCGCCATACTGGCTCATAATGAGCTTGGCGATGTCAGGGTTCGTGTTTTTTATTTTTACAGGGAATTGAAGTCTTTTTTCATATACAAACATTAGAGGCACGCTCCTTCCCATGGCATAGGGCCTTCCGGCCAGCCATACTGCGTCTGGTCATAGTTTCCGGTAATCATAGAGGTCTGGGTAAGAGGGTAAAATTTACCTGCAAACTCTGAAAGCAGGGTCAATCGTTTTTCCAGAAGCTGGTAGAAAAGTGCGGTTCCTTTGGGACAGTCTGGATGCGTGTCCAGATAGAGTGTCAGGTCATTTAGCGCAAAGCTGATGGCAGCCAGCTCGCTCATCATTTCTTCCCGATTTTTCTGCGCAGCATCGGTGGTGGCACTGCTGGTGGGGCAAGTGCATTTTTTTGCCGGTGCCTTGTGGAAAGTAAGGTTTAGACAGGGAAATAAGGTTCCCTCGGACAGTGCCGTAAGCAAGTCATAGGGGTCACACCATTCCTGCTTAGGGATGCTTGCCATGGCTAATGTTTCGCTGCAAGTGCAAACATGAGATGAATCCATAAGTTACCTCCTTTATAGAGAAAATGAATAGTGACATAAATATTTTTCTCGAAAAGAGGAATTTTAAAAGTGTAGATGTTGGAAAGAAAGTTTGAAAAAGGCAGTTATGTTTTACATATATTATTTTTTATGGTAGAGTTTTGGTGATTGAGCATATTAGGTAATTGTGAGAAAGGTTTATACCAAGCTATACGACATTGCTTAAAACTATGTTTGTATTGAGTTCCTGTGCCTTTGGCGGCGGTGATTTTGCGGAAATTCAATGTGAGTGCCATAACCATTATATTGGGAAATGTATAAGTGTGGAGGGGAAAATGAGCAGAATATTAATCATTGAGGATGACGAAGATATCAATCGTCTGTTGTACAAGATATTGAAAAAAGAGGGGCATGAGGTAATACAGGCATATTCCGGGACGGAAGGAAAGCTGCTGCTTTGTCAGGAGATGCCGGATTTGGTGCTTTTAGATTTGATGCTGCCCGGAATGAAGGGGGAGGAGCTGACGGCTTATATCCGGGAGGAAAAGAAAAGCTCTGTACCCATTATTGTACTTTCTGCTAAGTCGGGGCTGGAAAATAAGGTGGAGCTTCTTACCATGGGAGCGGATGATTATATCACCAAGCCATTTGAGCCTCAGGAGGTGCTGGTGCGTGTGATGGCAGCATTGCGCAGAGCAGGGATGGCAGAGAATATGGTGCCGCAGGAAGGGGAACTGAAAGAATATACATATAAAAATCTGGTGTTATATCCGGTGTCCAGAAAAATCACAGTGTCAGGCCGGGAGATTGCCCTGACGCCCCATGAGTACGAGATTCTTTTGATTTTATTAAAGCAGCCGGAAAAGGTATTTTCCAGGGATGCCTTGTATGAACAGGTCTGGAATAGTGGTTATATTGGCGAAGATAATACCGTGAATGTACATGTCAGCAATATCCGAAAGAAAATCGGTGCTGTGGATCAGGAACAGGAGTATATTAAAACCGTTTGGGGAATCGGCTTTAAGATGGCATAATCTTTATGATTTCTTTAAACTTTCTTGAGGACTTATTAAGAGGCAGAAGGGTAAAATAGTCACGTAAGGAACAAGAAGGAGGGGAGTTTAAATGGAAAACATCGTAGAGGCAAAGAATTTATCCAAGCAATATCATAATTGCACGGCACTTAGCCAAGTGAATTTGACCGTGAAGCGTGGAGAGATCTATGGTCTGGTGGGGGCTAACGGGGCCGGTAAGACCACTTTTCTGAAGCTCTTGGCGGGGCATATTTTTCCCACGGGGGGAGAGCTTACGCTGTTTGGAGCACATGAGCAGAGGGCACAGGAGAAGCAGCGGAAGCGTACCGGAGTCATTATTGAGACGCCGGGCTTTGTCCCCAATCTGACCATAGCGCAGAACATGGAGTATTACAGGCTGCAGAAGGGAATCCCGGGGAATAAGGTAATTGAGGATACCTTAAAAGCAGTAGGATTATGGGAGATGAGAGAAAAGGAAGGTAAGACTCTTTCCCTTGGCATGAAACAGAGGTTAGGGCTTGCTATTGCGCTGATGGGGGAGCCGGAGCTGCTTTTATTGGATGAGCCTATTAATGGATTGGACCCCGGTGGAATCATTGAGATGCGTAATCTGCTAAAGAAGCTGAATCTGGAGAAGAATATGACAATTATTATCTCCAGTCATATTTTGAGTGAGTTAGAGCAGCTTGCCACGGTATATGGCTTTCTGGATAAGGGACGTATCAAGGAGCAGTTATCTGCCAAGGAGCTTCATGAGAAGTGCGGAGATTATCTGGAGATTGCGGTGACGGATGCTGCGGGATATGCGGTACTTTTGGAGAAGAAGCTGCAACACAGTAATTATCTGGTGCTTGCGGATAATGTTGTGCGTATCTATGATTTGGAGCATGATGTGGAAGGGTATAGTGCTCTTGCGGGTGAAAATGGTATGGGTATTCGCAGTATGAATTTGAAGCAGAACAGCTTGGAAGAGTATTACATGCATATCATAAAGGGGGAACAAGACAATGCTTAATTATATGAAAAGTGAGTGGTATCGTATTACTCACACATCGGCAATCTATGTATTTACTTTCATCATGTCAGGACTGACACTTATTTTGAATGTGGTACATTATGCGCTGGATAAGGTTGATCCAGGCTTTCCATATGGTACGACAGCATTCACCTTAAGTTATCTGGCATCGGGAATGACTCTGATGTTTTTGGTAGGAGCTGTGGTAGTCAGCCTGCTTTATTCCGGAGATAAGAAGAATGGGCTTATGAAGAATGCTATTGCGTTTGGAATCTCCAGAGAAAAGATGTTTCTGGGAAGATGTATTGTCAGTTGTCTGGTTTCCGTGTGTAGTCTGGCAGTGATTCTTATAGTGTATATTAGCAGTGCGGTGCTGCTGCTTGAGCCGGGCATTGAGCCGGATGCAGTGGGAATATTGCTTCGTGGAGTAATGTATACTCTGCCGATGGCAGCAGCTTCGGAGATTCTGGTAATCGCCAGTTATGATTATTTTGATAAGGAGCTCATAGCGTATCTGTTTTGGTATATCATCATGGCACTGCTTCCCAAGGTGTGCGCATTACTGGGGTTGAAGTTTGCTGTGTGGGGGAAAATCGCAGCATGGATGCCTTGGAATTATCTGACTGATGAAGTAATGGTGGATATGAGTGGCTGGAACTGTATGTGGGAGAATCCTTCCGAGGCGGCGAAATGTCTCATCTGTGGTGCTGTCGGATTGGTAGTGTTCCTGATCCTGGGCTGGGATATGTGCAGAAAGCAGGAGCATTAGGGAAAAGAGTATTAGAGGCAGAAGGAGGGGGGAGAAATCATGATATATATAGTGATGCTGCTATTGGTGCTGGCAGTAGGTTATCTGAGTATACGCCTTTTTCTGCTGAAAAAATCCATAAAAGAGGCATCGCTCCAACTGCGGGAGATTAACGAAAAGCTTCAGGAGAATCGGGTGTTGAAGCTTTCAGTGCCGGATAAGGAATTAGAGGGACTATTGGAGGATATGAATCATTCCTTACAGGGAATCCGGGAAGAAAAGGTTTCTTTTTTAAAACAGGAGAAGGCATTTAAGCAACAGATAGAGAATATCAGTCACGATTTGCGGACGCCTCTCACTTCCATGCTTGGCTATCTGCGGCTTATGGATCTGAGTGGTCTGCCCAAGGAGGAACAGGAAGATTTACAGACGGTTTTGAGAAAGGCAGAGCGTTTGCAGGAGCTGATTACAGAGTTTTATGACTTTTCCAGACTAAGTGCCGGGGAGTATGGACTTACCATGGAGCGTCTGGATGTGGCAAAATGTCTGAGGAATACATTGGCAGACGGATATGGGGATTTGCTATTGCATGAGATGGACGTCACTACAGAAATCCCGGAGCGGCCCATGTTTATTCTGGGGGATGATAGTGCTCTGCAGAGGGTATTCCAGAACCTTTTGCAGAATGCGGGAAGATATGCGGAGAGCTTTCTGAAGGTATCCTTGCAGGAGGAGGACGGTGAGATAAGTATCTGCTTTCAAAATGATGTAAAAGATTTGGGACAAAGGGACGCAGAGAGGCTTTTTGAGAGGTTTTATACACAGGATAAGTCCAGAAATAGTGGTTCTACCGGACTGGGACTTACCATTGCCAAGGAATTTGTAGAGCGGATGGAGGGAAGAATCGGGGCTAATTGCAATCGGAACCAATTATATATTATACTTTCTTTTCCCAAAGCGTTATAATGGAATCACACCATAATCATACTTAAGTGTAGCCAGAAGAAGCAGAAGTCCCGATAACCGTCGGATGATAAGGCAGAGTGGTTTACACAGCTGGGACTTACGAAATAAGCGAAGATGGCAACTTAAGATTTAAAGCGTTTTAAGTAGAGAAGGAGGAATAAGATGAACACAGCTAGAGAATACTTCCCGGACAATACACCCATTGATGAGTGGTTTTATGACACTCATGTTCCGGCACTTCAAGATATGGGGGAGCAATATGTGCTGACAGATTATAATATTTTGGCTGATGGTAAGATTTATACCAAAGAGATTCAGGCACTTATTGATACCGCCCATGAAAATGGAGGAGGTGTGATTGTAGTTCCGGCGGGAACCTACATGACAGGCTCGCTTTATTTTAAGCAGGGTGTTCATCTATATGTGGCAGAGAGTGGTGTGCTGAAGGGCAGTGATGATATCAGTGACTACGATATCAAGGTGACACGTATTGAAGGGGAGACCTGCAAGTATTTTACAGCGTTGATTAATGCGGAGGGCGTGGATGGATTTACCATGTTTGGTCATGGAACGATTGATGGTAATGGCTTGAAATCATGGAAAGCCTTCTGGCTTAGAAGAAGCTGGAATCCCAAGTGCACCAACAAGGATGAGCAGCGACCAAGACTTGTCTATATCTCCAATAGCACGAACGTGTTAATTGCGGATTTGCATCTGATTAATTCACACTTCTGGACAACACATATCTATAAGTGTGACCATGTGAAATACTTAAATTGCTATATTTACTCTCCTGCCGGTCCGGTGAGAGCACCCAGCACGGATGCTATCGATATCGATGTATGCAGAGATGTACTTGTGAAGAATTGCTACATGGAAGTAAACGACGATTCAGTGGTGCTAAAGGGCGGAAAAGGTCCTTGGGCGGATGAGCAGGAGGAGAATGGTCCCAATGAACGAATCATTGTGGAGGACTGCGTATATGGCTTCTGCCATGGATGTCTTACCTGTGGTTCGGAATCCGTACATAATAAAAATATCCTTGTGCGAAGAATCAAGGTAGGGGATGGACATAATTTACTGTGGCTGAAGATGCGCCCAGATACTCCGCAGCATTATGAATATATATCTGTAGAGGATGTGGAAGGTAAGATTACCAATTTTATCAACATCAATCCATGGACGCAGTTCTTTGATTTAAAGGGTAGAGAAGACATTCCTTTATCCTATGCGGATCATATTGTGATGAAGAACTGTAAATGTGAATGTATCAATTATTTTAATGTGAAAACGGATGAGAGCCAGTATCAACTGTCAGATTTTATTTTTGAAAATCTGGAAATTAAGGCGAAGAATAATGGTTTTAATTCGGAAACAATTGAAAATATTTCTGTAAAAAATGTAATTTTAACATAAATTTAACAACATTTCCTATGCGAGTGTGGTACAATAGTCCTAGTTATTGAAAAATATTGCCAATGATAAGGAGAATAGGACAATGGATGTAAAAAAGAAAAAGAAGCTGCGAAACAAATTGATACTTGCCATGAGCGTGGGATTTATTCTGGCTCTTGTCTGGATTGTTTTTATGTTTAAGCTTGTGGATAGTGACACAATTCATTCCAGTGTAGCAGCGGCTTCTATTATTGGTATGCTGTTAGCTACATTAGTTGCAATATTCCTAGTGTTCCGATTTTTCCTTGGGAAGATTATGACCATATTCGGCGGCTTGAAGGATATGACAGATGAGACCATGGATTTAGGTCTGAATAAGATAGCAGGGAGAAATGATGAAATCGGTGAGATGGCTCGTTCTGTACAGGAGACGTTTGATTCGATTGGAAAGGTGGTGACCGGTATCAGAAAGGCTTCCACTGAGCTTGGTGAGGTGTCAGAGGATTTTAAGAACATTTTTGATAGTATGGCAAAGGCTGTGGAGCAGACGGAGGGCGAGGTCGGAACCATTGCTAATAATACCGTAGAGCAGGCGCAGCAGATTGCGGACATGAAAGAGAAGATTGATGCAATCAATGATGCTATCGAGAAAATCGCAGATAATATCGAAAGTCTGGCAGATAGTGCGGAATTGATGAAGAATTACGATACATCTGTAGAAAAGATTCTGAGTGAGCTGGTGGCCATCAGTCAGAAGAGCAGCGAATCTATGGAAAATGTTAGACAGCAGACAGAGCTTACAAATCAGTCTGCTCAGCAGATTCGTTCTGCAACAGAGATTATTGCAGGTATTTCTTCACAGACTAACTTACTTGCGTTGAATGCCAGTATCGAAGCAGCAAGAGCAGGGGAGCATGGTAAAGGCTTTGCTGTTGTTGCAGAAGAAATCAGAGCATTGGCGGATCAGTCAAGAGAGTCCACAGAGCAGATTGAAAAAGTGGTATCTGCCCTTTTGGACAATGCGGATATCAGTGTAGAGATTACCAAGGAAGTATCAGAGGCTTTTGTAAAGCAGAATGAGAAGATTCAGGATACAGAGGCGATATTTGGCTCCTTAAATAAAGAGATTGGCAAGGTAAGTGACTCCATTAAGGAGATCGCAGGTGAGGTAGAAGGCCTGAATTCACACAAAGAAGTAATTGTAACAGGAATTCATTCCTTAACAGAATATGCACAGCAGAATGCAGATAGTGCAGAAATCACAACAGAGAATGTAGAAGAGTTCCGTCAGATTGTAGATGAGTGTAACAAGGCTACGGGTACCGTGGTAAATGTTTCCAATGAATTAATCGGTTACATCGGAGAATTTGGCGAAGATTCCATAAAAGAAAGAATAGCATTATAAGAATATGCCCTCTGGGGACATTTCCCTAGAGGGTATATTTGCGTATGTCTCATAAGCATCATCGGTCTCCCGGAAGTGGGTAAGTGTCTGATTCATATTGCCCTGTTCAGCCATGTCAATAAAAAGTTTATAGGAAATTAATTTGCATTAAGAAATGGTTTGCTGTATGCTATTTACCACAATGAGAGGCGGAGGATTGTCATGACACCATTAGTAAGTATTATTGTACCAATTTATAATGCAGAAAAGAATTTGGATAGATGTATTGATAGTATTTTAAATCAGACATATAGAGAGTTTGAATTGCTTTTATTGGATGATGGAAGTAAGGATTCTTCAGGAGAAATCTGTGATAGATATGCAGCGCAGGATGAGCGTGTACGTGTAATCCATAAGGAGAATACCGGTGTGTCCGATACCCGTAATCAGGGAATTGCTTTGGCAAAAGGAGAATATCTACAGTTTTTGGACAGTGATGACTGGATTGCGCCGGATGCTACAGGACTTTTTGTAAGAACTGCGGTGGACAGTAAATGTGATATGGTGATTGCGGACTTTTATCGTGTGATAGGGGAGCGTGTGTCCTCCAAAGGAGACATTGAAGAAGACGGATTGATGGACCGTCGCACTTATGCGGTTAAGATGATGCAGAATCCAGCAGACTTCTATTATGGCGTACTTTGGAATAAATTTTATAAACGTTCTATTATCGAGAAGAATCAGCTTAAAATGGACAGCGCAGTAAGCTGGTGTGAGGACTTTATGTTCAATCTGGAGTATATTCGTCACATTGAGAGTGTGTATGCTTTGAATGTGCCGTTGTATTATTATGTGAAGACCAAGGGGTCGCTTGTGTCTCAGGGGAGCAGTGTGAAGAATGTCATCCAGATGAAGCGCAGTGTATTTGCATATTATAATAAGTTTTATAAGGATGTGTTTGATGAAGTAGATTATGAGAAGAGGCGGATGCAGGTATATCGTTTTCTTTTTGATATAGCGGGGGATGGGGAGGTTCTACCCATTTTGCCCGGCAGCTATAAGCTGGGAGAGGAGCGCACCAATGTAAGTGAGGGTGTACAAGAGGGAGAAGGTCTTCTATACGAGCTTTACAGAGAGCGGAAGCTTCAGGAGAAGATGCTTGATACCGTGGTGCTGAGGAATGATTTATCGACCAATGAGGTAAAGCTTCTGTACTATCTAAGCCAACCTCATGAGAATTGTACGTTTAAGGAAATGGCAAATATTCTGAACATTACCAGAGGAGGACTGTCTCTGGCGATACAGAGACTTCTTTCCAAGGAACTAATTGAGGCAAGAGAAAAGGAAAAAGGCAGAAGTAGTTCTGAAAAATATGTGGTGACAGAAGAGGCCGGCTCCATTTTGGAGGAACTCTTATTTGTGCTCAGTGAATTCGAACAAGTGCAGTATGAGGGTTTTTCTCGGGAAGAGATAGAGACCTACGAGCGATTGAAGGCAAAGAGGGATGAGAATATTCGCAGAGCATTAAAATAGTGTGGGTAGCAGTACAGTAGGAGGAAAGTAAGGAATGTTTTCCGGTTATCAGTTTTTGTGGTTGTTTTTTATATGCTCTTTTGGAGGATGGTTATTTGAAACGGCTTATGCGGCAGTTAAGCAGAGGCGGTTTGTGAATAAGGGACTGGTGAATTTACCATTTTGTGTACTTTACGGTTTTGCAGCAGTGTTTATCACCATCTTTGGCAGGGAACTGGAGGGTATCTGGCTCTACATCGGTTCTGTCATTATGATTACAGTGTTTAAATGGTCTGCCGGACGTATTATTGAGCGGATTTTTCACGAGCGTTGGTGGGATTGCTCCGGTAGGCGGTTCAATATTGAAGGGCATGTATCCCCGATAGATTCTGCATTGTGGGGTATTGTAGCGGTTGGTTCCATCAAATGGGGCAATGACTTACTTTTAAAAGGATTTGAACTGATGCCACATCTGTTGGGCGTTATTATAATCTGGGTGTTGGTAATTCTTCTTGCAACGGATATTGCTGCAACCTTGATTGTTACATACGGGAATACAAAGAATGTAGCTCGCTGGGAAGAGATTGAGTTGTCCTTTACAGAGATTACAGATTCTTTCGGACAAAGGATATATGGCCGTATTCAAAAGCGTATTCAGAGGGCATACCCACAGATTCAGAAGCTGAAGCGTGCTGAGGCAGAGGAGAAGGTCTTTGCCTATGGATGTGGCTTTCACAAGCTGGTATGGCTCTTTATGATAGGATGCTTTCTGGGGGATATTACAGAGACTATTTATTGCAGGCTTACCGCAGGTATCTGGATGAGCCGAAGTAGTGTGGTCTGGGGACCCTTCAGTATTGTCTGGGGACTTGCCATTGCCATGTTTACAGCTCTTTTATATCGGTATAGGGAAAAGCCGGACCGCACCATTTTCTTTGCGGGAACGGTGCTGGGCGGTGCCTATGAGTATGTGTGCAGTGTGTTTACGGAAATCGTATTTGGTAAGGTATTCTGGGATTACAGCCACATAAGGTTCAATCTGGGCGGACGTATTAATCTGCTCTATTGCTTCTTTTGGGGAATTGCTGCTGTAGTGTGGATTAAGTTCCTTTATCCCAGGATTGCGGGATGGATAGAGAAGATACCGATGAAAACGGGTAAGGTTCTTACCTGGTTGATGGTGGTATTTATGTGTTGTAATATAGTGGTATCGTGTATGGCACTGGTGAGAAGCACGCAGCGTGCTGAGGGAATAACGGCCACTTCCGGTTGGCAGCAGATCATGGACGAGAGGTTTGATGATGAGAGGATAGAAAGGATTTATCCGAATGCAAAAGATAGATTCTGAGTTGATGATGGAGAAAGCAGTCTGGCAAGATAATTGTTCAGAGCGTTTCCTATACTTCCCTCTTGCGGACGGAGGAAATACTCGGTATGATAAGTAACAGAATATAAGAGAAAGTGAGTTATGATTGATGAAGAAAGCGTTAGTAATATTATTCGGTTGTTTGATGCTTAGTGGTTGCGGTGGTCAGAGTGTGCCACAGCCTACTGTGGGAGAGGATTTGGCAGCAGAGTTATATGGGATAGAGGTGGCTGCGGAGGCTCCTACAGAGACGGAGGAAGAGAAGTATTATTTGACATTTACTGCAACAACCGTAGATGGCGAAGAGATGACCAGTGAAGTACTGGCAAACTCTAAGCTGACTATGTTGAATATCTGGGCTACTTACTGTAATCCTTGTCTGGAGGAGATGCCGTATTTGGGAGAGATTGCAACGGAGTATGATTCCGCGGATTTTCAGCTTGTAGGCATCTTAAGTGACGTGTCAGAAACGTCTTCTCCGGCAGATATTGATTATGCCAAGGAATTGATTGCGCAGACGCAGGCAAACTATCCACATTTACTTTTGGGGCAGGATTTGTATAATACCCTGGTGGGTGGTGTGAGCGCAGTACCAACTACTTTCTTCGTAAAGCAGGATGGAGAAGTACTGGGGTATTTTGTAGGAGCGGCGAATAAGGAAACATGGAAGGAGTTAATCGATGAGCTTCTTGCAGAAGTGGAAGAATAAAGGCTGGATGGTGGGACTTTGTATTGGTGTAGGTTTTCTGACAGTGGGCGTATTAAGTGGACAGCTGGAGGATTTGTATCGCAAGGCGATTATGATATGTTTGGAATGCATTGGTATCGGATGATGGAGGAGTACGGAGATGAAGAGTTTATTACGCTTATCCATGTCTAAAATCCGTCAGCCTTTTCAGATTCTGTATACAATCATTACCAATGGATATGTGTATGGATTTTTGCAGGGAAAAATATATAAAGGGACTCTGAAATATGCCTGCGTGCCGGGACTGAACTGTTATTCTTGTCCCGGGGCAATCGGTTCCTGCCCACTGGGGGCATTGCAGGCGGCGTTGAATCAAAGGAATATCACAGTACCTTTTGCGGTGCTGGGATTTTTCTTTATCTTCGGCAGTATTTTGGGGCGGTTTATATGTGGTTGGCTGTGCCCCTTTGGATTAGTGCAGGATTTGTTGCATAAGATACCGCTGTTTCGGAAGAAGAAACGGTTACCTTTCCACAATGTACTTAAATATTTGAAATATGTGGTTTTATTTGGGCTGGTATTCATCGGCTCAGCATTTTTGTTTACCGGCTTTGCCAAGGTACCTGCCTTTTGTAAGTTCCTATGTCCTTCAGGAACACTTTTGGGAGCCATTCCTTTAATCGGTATGAATGGAGATCTGCAATCGCAGATTGGAGGGTTGTTCTTCTGGAAGCTGGGTGTGCTGATAGCGATTATTATTGTATCAATCAAGGTATATCGTCCATTTTGCCAGTATCTATGTCCCTTAGGTGCAATCTATGGCTGGTTTAACAGATTTAGCCTTGTGCAGGTGAAATGGGAACGGGACAAGTGTACCTCTTGCATGGCTTGTAAAAAAGCCTGTCCGGTAGCTTTGTCGCCGGAGGAGATTTCGGTGTCAGCAGAATGTATCCGTTGTGGAAAGTGTGTGGACGTGTGCCCGCATGAATGTATTCATTTTGGAAGAAGGGGAACAGGAAATGAAATTACCTAAGATGATACTGTTTGATTACGGTCAGACTCTGCTTGATGAGGAGCGTTTTGATGGTTTAAAAGGCACGGAAGCGGTACTAAAATACGCAACTGGGAATAAGTATAATAAGACAGCACAGCAGGTGCAGGAAGCTGCCAACGAGATTAATAATGAGCTGGGAAGATACAATCCGAAGACACGTCACCTGTATCAGGTGGAGGTGCCCAATTCTATGTTTTGTCCCTATCTTTATGAGTCGCAAGGAATTGAGATACCCTTGACTACGGCTGAGATTGACAGGGTATTCTGGGACGCCTCATCCCCAGGAAAGCCCACAGAGGGGATTGAGGAGTTTCTTGCATTCCTAAAATCGAAAGGGATACGCACCGGAGTTATCAGTAACATTACTTATGCCGGAGAAGTGGTAGCAGAACGTATTAATAGAGAACTTCCAAAGAATGATTTTGAATTCATTATTGCCACCAGCGGGTATTTGTTTCGCAAGCCCAATAAGAGAATCTTTGAACTTGCCATGGAAAAGGCAGATTTATCCCCGGAAGATGTATGGTACATCGGCGACAATTACAATTGTGATGTGATTGGTGCACGAAATGCCGGAATCTTCCCAGTGTGGTATGTAGGAGCTATGGATATGACTTATGAAGAGAAGGAGGACGTGCTTACCATCAAAAATTGGAATGAGTTAAGGGCTATGATTTCAAAGGATGCAATGGATTAGAAAAAGTTAAAAATACCCCGGAACTTTTGATGTTCCGGGGATTCTTTATGTTGATTTATTTATTCTCTTTGTTAGGCTTTACGAATACCATACTTAATACAAGTGCAACGATATAAAGTATGATAGTTACATAAAGTACTGTCTGATAACCGGTAGGGTTAACCATGTTGCCGTCAATTTCAACTACTTCACCGAAGTTGTTTACAATCAAAGTTGCAAGCTGATTACCGGTAAGACCTGCAAAGCCCCATGCGGATAAGGTGATACCGTGGAGAGCACTGATGCTTCCCATTCCGTATTGATCGGAAAGTAAGGTAGGTACATTAGAGAAGCCTCCGCCGTAGCCTGCGTTTATCATCATGATTAATACAAGAACAAGGATGGTTAATCCCATGTTTCCTGCACCGTTAGCGATACCTCCGGTTAAGATAGTAAGGCCGGTAAGAACGATGGAGATTACGAAAATAATCTTATAGATAGTGTTTCTATCCTTCATGGTATCTGCCCATGCAGAGAAACCTAAACGTCCGCCCGCATTGAAGATAGCGGATATGGTAGAGATAATACCAACAGCACCTGCAAGACCAAGACACTTAACAATTGCCTTCTCCTGAGATAAAAGCGCAAGACCACAAGTGATGTTGGTGTAGAACATGAACCAGATACCGATGTAGTTGGTAATAGGCTTGGTCTTAATAACCTGGATGATGCTTGGTTTCTTCTCGTCCCCGGAAGGCTCATGCCATCCATCAGGCTTCTTTAACAATAAGTGACCAACAAACATCATAACGAAGTAAAAAACTGCAAGAATTAAGAACATCTTGTAGATACCGCCTTCGCCAAGACCGGAAAGCATTGCCTGCATGATAGGGCTTGCGATTGCCTTAGCTGCACCGAAGCCTGCTACTGCAAGACCGGTTGCGAGACCTTTTCTGTCTGCGAACCAAAGCATTAAGGTCTTAACAGGAGAGAGATATCCGGTACCAAGACCGATACCCATAATGAAACCGTAGCAGATGTAAATACCGATAAGAGCTACTAAGCTTCCGGGATTCTTACCACCATAGTAAATGAATCCGCCGGTACCTGCCATACCAACTGCGAAGCAGATTGCTGCGATTAAAGAAGACTTATGAATATCCTTCTCAACTACATTACCTAAGAATGCTGCTGACATTCCCAAGAAGAAGATTGCAAAACTGAATGCCCATTCGGTTGCACTCTTGGAGAATCCAATGTAATCTGCGATTTCCTGACTGAAGATTGACCAGCAGTATACAGTACCGATACTGCAGTGTAACAATAAAGCCGGAATTGCGGCTCTGACCCACTTATTTGTACGCCAGCCACCTTTTTTCTGTTCGTTACTACTCATAACTTTCCTGTCCTTTCTTTTGAAAAAATCTTTTGTTTTTATAAATTTTTTATTAACAGTCTATAACCTAATTATATTATCATAAATGATTTGAGTTTGCAATGCGATACCATGAGATGATTTTGTACATTTTTTGATACATAATTCTGGAAATATATTTATTAAAATTTTCTAAAGACTCTTTAAGGTTTTCAAAAAGTGCTTGCAATGCTTTAGAGGATGACTATACTAAAGTGGTAGGCTGATTTTAGGATTTATAAGAGGAGTTATTTATGAAACGAAAATTATTTTATGAAAAATATAAACACGGAATTCCTTTGGTGGTGTATGGAATTATATATTTAACATGGTTTTATTTGATTGAGAATCATTTGGAGGGACCATATACCATTATCCATACCCCTATTGATGATTTGATTCCCTTCTGTGAACTGTTCATTATACCATATTTATTATGGTTTGGTTATATGGCCGTGGTGGTAGGATATCTGTTCTTAAAAGATAAAGAAGAATATTTTAAATGTTGTTCCTTCTTATTTATCGGAATGACAGTGTTTCTTGTGATTTCCACTATGTCACCAAATGGTCAGCTTCTGCGTCCCATGATTATGGAGCGTGACAATATTTTCACAGATTTAGTGAGAAATCTGTATCGCACAGACACACCTACTAATCTATGGCCCAGTATTCACGTGTTTAACTCTATCGGCTGTCACATTGCAGTAACCAAATCAGAGAAGCTTCGTAATAATGCGCTGATTCGCAGAGGTTCGTTTGTGTTGTGTGTGTTGATTATTTTATCCACCATGTTCATTAAGCAGCATTCGGTATTTGACGTGGTGACAGCGTTCCTTATGGCAGGGATTTTGTATTATGTGGTGTATTTGCAAGAGCGAGTGATTGTAAAGGCGGTTCTTCGTCCGAAATTTTAACCAAAATTTTACTACAAATTTATTTTCGTTATGATGCATGGTATGCTATTATAAAATAGAAGAAATTTTGGATAGAAAGGCGACAGTACATTGCAGCTAATACCAGCGAAGCTTAAAGAAAAATTTATAGAGAAATTTGCAGAAACAATAAAGGCGGTCTTTCCAATTTTGGGGATCGTCTTATTGTTGTGCTTTACCATAGCACCCATTCCACCAAGTATATTGATGACCTTCTTGGTTGGTGCAGTACTTTTGATTGTGGGAATGTTATTTTTTAACGTGGGTGTGGAAATTTCCATGACGCCAATGGGTGAGCGTGTGGGTACCATTACTACCAAGTCGAAAAAGATTTTGGTCATGGTGCTGATAAGCTTTATTATGGGCTTTGTTATTACGGTGTCAGAGCCTGATTTACAGGTACTTGCCCAGCAGGTTCCGTCAGTGCCGAATCTGGTGCTGATTCTGGCAGTGGCTCTTGGTGTGGGTGTATTCCTTGTGATTGCACTCCTTCGTATGTTGATTGGAATATCTCTTGCAAGGCTGTTGGTTGTTTTTTATGCCATTATTTTTATACTGACTATTTTTGTACCACAGGACTTTCTGGCAATCGCTTTTGATTCCGGTGGTGTTACTACAGGACCAATGACAGTACCCTTTATCATGGCGTTTGGTATCGGTATTGCAGCAATCCGAAGCGATAAGCATGCGGCAGATGATTCCTTTGGTTTAGTAGCACTTTGTTCTATCGGGCCAATTCTGGCAGTGCTGATTCTGGGAATGATTTTTAAGCCGGGACAGGCGGAAAGCGTATCGGAGGCTATTCCGGATATTGCAGATACGGTGGAGCTGTGGGGGCTTTTTGCAGAAGGTTTCCCTACATATTTCGAAGAAATGGCAGTTGCATTGTTGCCGATTGTATTTTTCTTCGGATTATTCCAGTTGATTTCCCGGGATATCAACAAGAAAGCACTTGTTCGTATCGGTGTAGGTTTAGTTTATACATATGTGGGACTGGTGCTGTTCCTTACCGGTGTAAATGTAGGATTTATGCCTGCGGGTAATTATCTGGGACAAACTATAGCGGGATTATCCTATTCATGGATTATTGTGCCCATTGGTATGATTATCGGTTACTTTATTGTACAGGCGGAGCCGGCAGTATTTGTACTTACCAAGCAGGTTGAGGATTTGACGGCAGGTGCCATCAGTGCTAAGGCTATGGGTAGCGCACTCTCCCTTGGTGTATCTGCATCAGTGGGACTGGCTATGATTCGAGTTCTTACCGGAATATCCATTATGTGGTTCCTTGTACCGGGCTATCTGATTGCGCTGGTACTTACCTTCTTTGTGCCGAAGATTTTTACCGCTATCGCGTTTGACTCCGGTGGAGTAGCGTCCGGTCCGATGACGGCCACATTCCTTCTTCCCTTTGCTATGGGTGCATGTCAGGCAGTAGGGGGGAATATCATTACGGATGCATTTGGTATCGTTGCAATGGTAGCTATGACCCCGCTGATTACCATTCAGATTATGGGTATGGTATTCCGCGTGAAGGAGAGAGGTCTTCAGAAGAGCGCAGCACCTGTGGCTGTGCCGCATACCATTGGTGATATGGAAATTATCGAACTCTAGTATGAGCGAGGTGTTATATGGGACATTTGTATATGATGACAACGATTGTGGATCGAAAGATTGCAAAGCGTTATGTAGAGTTATATGAAGAAAATGACAATCATGTTATGTTTATAACGTATGGTGTAGGTACGGCTACCAGTGATGTGCTGGACTATCTGGGACTGGATCATACGGAGAAGGTGATTATTTTTTCCGTGCAGGAAGAAAGCTCCTGGGCCAATCTGAAAAAGCAGCTGGAGAAGAAGCTGAAGATTGATGCACCGGGCAACGGTATTGCTTTCACAATTCCCTTAAGCAGTATCGGAGGAAATAAAGCACTTCAGTTTTTGACAGAGAATCGTCCATTTCAGAAAGAGGAGGAATCCACCTTGAAGGATACATCACATGAGCTTATTATTGTTATTGCAGAACAGGGAAATATTGATTTAGTTATGGACTCCGCCAGAGCAGCTGGAGCATATGGCGGAACGGTAATCCATGCAAAGGGAACCGGTACTCAGGAGGCTAGTAAATTCATGGGCGTGTCCATTGCCGCCGAGAAGGAAATGATATTCATTGTTACGCAGAAATCCCAGAAGAATAGTATTATGAAAGCAATTATGGAGAATGCCGGACTGGATTCTGAGGCAAAGTCTGTGGTATTTTCTCTCCCGGTAACAGATACTGCCGGTCTGCGATTGATTGAGGATTAAGAATAATTTTTGAAAAAAATCATACTCTATTAGTAATATAATGTGCGGGGAGTATGAAGATGAGATCGGATACAAAAACATTGATAAAATGCATTGCCATACCACTGATTGTGGGCGGTTTGGCTGCCTTTCTTACAAAAGACGGAATGACATATTATATAGATGAGGTCACAAAGCCGGCATTGACACCGCCACCATGGGTTTTCTCCGTTGTGTGGACGATTCTGTATGTCATGATGGGCTATGCCAGTTTTCTGGTGATTGAAGAAGGGACTGGAGACCAAAAAACTGCACGAATTTTATATTTCGCGCAGCTTTTCTTTAATTTCTTTTGGTCTATTATATTTTTCAATCTCAGATGGTATCTGTTTGCGTTTGCCTGGCTTCTTTTCCTGTGGTTTTTAGTTCTTGCCACATTGAAAGCCTTTGCAGAAATCGAGCCAAAGGCAGGAAAGGTATTGATACCCTATCTGCTTTGGCTGACCTTTGCAGCATACCTGAATTTCGGGGTATATTTGCTGAATTAATCACGAATACTTTTTACCCCAGATACAAATATGTTTATCATCTGTGCCGGTTAGGATTAAGGTAGGCTTCCAAGCCTCGTGGTCCCAAGCCGGCATTACTTTTAATTTTTCGGTGGTTGCAGCATAGGTAATCTGAATGGTGGTATCGTCCAGCAGCTCCCATGTGAAACGAATGGAATCTGCCAGCATCCCCGTGCCATTTTCCCAGAGGCTCATCTTAACAGAAGTTAACATGCCTTGAGGAACCATGGGCTGTAGGCGGATGCGCTCATAATCACCGATGAGCTGCTCAGTAGGAATGGGTTGTACATACTCTCCGGCGTATTCTTCGGGAGAAACAACCGGCCAACCGTCTTCTGTCCAGAGCATTTTGCGAATATGCATGGTAGAAGGCTGTCCTTCCTTGAAATTCTTGGGTCTGATGTGGCTTGCCAGATACCACTGTCCATCAAAATCCTGCATAACAGAGTTATGTCCCGGTCCCATCCAGCCGTTCTCATCATCATCGAATTTATAACCGCAGCAAATCATATAACCTAAGGTGTTATCCACATCGTTTAAGTCAGTCATATCCCGTCCGTTATGGTCAAGGTAAGGTCCGGTGACGGATTTACTGCGCCCTACGCGGATATTATAATCGCTCTTTAAGGACGCATAGGATACAAAAAGATAGTAATAGTCTGTCTCTTTATTGTAAACAATATAAGGGCCTTCAATGGCACCGTCAGCCCAAAGAGGTCTGCGAGCAAGACACTTCCCATAGTCGTCGGGGCCATTTAAGGCAAGACCTGTGGTGATATCCAGTTCAATAATATGGCAGCCGCCCCAGAAGGAGCCGTATACCATATACATTTGTCCGGTAGTGTGGTCTGTAATCAGACCGGCATCAATGGCATTTACCGGAATATTATCAGAAGAACGGAAGACAACACCACGGGAGGTAAAAGGACCTTCCGGCTTATCAGATACTGCAAGGAAGATGCAGGACTGACGAACTCCCCAAGAGGAGTTAGAGCAGTAAAGGCGGTATTCGTCCCCTGCCTTTACAATATCCGGTGCCCAGATAGCGTCGCTGTTTGTCCATTCCTTAGCTTCTGGTGGAGGACATTCCACCACCTTGCCCAATTTTTCCCAGGTAATCATGTCTTTGGAACGTCGAGCTTTGGCTTCTGTACAGTATACAAAATAGTCTCCGCTTACAGGGTCACGGTAAAGTGCGGGATCGTGGGCAAACCAGAGACTGGTAGCAGGTGGATTCCATGGCTGTCCCTTTTCCGGTTTGGGGTCTCGTTTTGGTGGCTGTGTTGGATAAATAATCTGTGATGTCATAAAAGTCTCCCTGATGCAGTTACGCAAAAATGTATTAATGTAACTATACCACATAATTGTCACCTTTGCGCTATTTATTTTCAATGTTTTAATGCGAAAAAGCACTAGCGGAGAAAAGAGTTTCATGCTATGATGGGCAAAGTGTTGTATATAAGGAGTTAGGTATGAAAGAAAGAGAGAAATTCGGCTCCAGATTAGGTTTTATTCTGGTGTCAGCAGGTTGTGCCATTGGTCTTGGCAATGTGTGGAAGTTTCCTTACATGTGCGGTCAGTATGGCGGAGCTGCATTTATTTTGATTTATTTGGTATTTTTGGCGATAATGGGCTTTCCCATTATGGTGTGTGAATTTTCCGTGGGACGTGCCAGTCAGAAAAGCTGTGCGACTTCCTTTAAGGTACTTGAGAAAAAGGGGACGAATTGGCATAAATACGGATACCTTGGCATGGCGGGGAATTATCTGTTGATGATGTTCTACACTACTGTAGCCGGCTGGACTATGTATTATTGCTATCGCTGTTTGACCGGTGAATTTACGGAGAAGGCATTGGCGGTAGCTGAGGTAGAAGAGAAATATGCTCAGATGACCGGTTCACCTCAGATATTGTTTCTTTGGATGATTCTTGCAGTATTGCTTTCCTTTGGAATCTGTTCGTTAGGTATGCAAAAAGGGGTTGAAAAGATTACCAAGGTCATGATGATTTGTCTGCTGGCATTGATTGTTGTATTGGCAGTCAATTCTCTTAGGCTGCCCGGTGCATCAGAGGGCGTGAAATTCTATCTGATTCCGGATTTTCAGGGAATGGTAGATAGAGGAATAGGGAATGTAGTATTCGGTGCCATGTCACAGTCCTTTTTTACACTGAGCATAGGTATCGGTTCTATGGCCATTTTTGGTAGCTACTTAGATAAAAAGCGTTCTCTGGCAGGAGAAACGATTAGCATTACTATATTGGATACGTTTGTAGCCACAATGTCAGGCCTGATTATTATTCCAGCCTGCTTTTCCTTTGGTATTGAACCAGGTGCGGGACCGTCTCTTATTTTTATAACACTGCCCAATATCTTTAATCAGATGGCAGGTGGAAGATTCTGGGGGACTTTGTTCTTCCTGTTCTTATCTTTTGCAGCATTATCCACGGTTATTGCAGTGTTTGAAAACATTGTTTCTTTTGGTATGGATCTATGGAACTGGAGCAGAAAGAAAACGGTTAGGGTCAATATCGCAGCGATTATTGTACTGTCCATTCCGTGTGTACTGGGCTTCAATGTACTCTCTGGAATCGAGCCGCTGGGGCCGGGAACCAACATCATGGATTTGGAAGACTTCCTAGTGTCAAATAACCTGCTTCCTCTGGGTTCTTTAGTGTATTTAAGCTTTTGTACCAGTAAGAACGGTTGGGGATGGGAGAATTTTGAGAAGGAGGCAAACACAGGAAATGGTTTGAAATTCCCCAAATTCCTGCGTGGTTATATGACTTATGTGCTTCCGCTGATTATTGTTGTAATATATCTGAAGGGATATTATGATATGTTCTATTCCAAAGGAATGGGCTATTTCATTCCATGGATGTGCGTGGCAGTGACATTGCTTGCTTTAGTAGGTTACTTCCGCTTCTCAAAAGAGAAAAACTAGAATAACAAAAGGCAGATACCGTAGCAGAGGGGCTGATGGATTAGATAAATCCATACGCTTTTTCTGCCGATGATGTCAAGTATAGGGATTTTTACGTGAGAGATGCGTAAGAATCCCCTTTTATTTTCTAAGATTCTACCTAGGTAATAGCCTGCCACATAAAGGAAAAACCAAGGAAGAATAGAAAAGTAATCGCTGGAGAAAAAGCCCCTTGTGGGAAAACCGACGGGAATCAGTAGGACACTTTCGATGCCGATGCTCCAGGTATTACAGTAATAAAATGCCAGAAACGGAGCAAAGAAAAGAATAAGTCCCGGAGCAGCAGGAAGCTTACGAAGCAGCTTTTCCAGAGGAAGCATCAGTAAAATGGCACAGCCGAGAAAGTTCAGTACACCGAAAATAACAAGCTGACTAGGAGTGGCGATAGCGGTAACTGCGGTGATGACCAGTCCACAGGTACTTAAGAAAATACCACGTTTTAAGGCCTTGGAGGTACCATATGGCCATACCCAGCCGGAGAGCAGAATAAAGGACCAGCAGATGAACTGCTGCCAGATACGGTTTACCGGCTGAAAATACCAGCTTCTGTCCACTCCAAAGGCCATAAACACATCATATAAGAAGTGGAAGGCAATCATATTGATGATTGCGAAGCCTCGGTATGTATCTAAAATGGCGAATCGTTTGTGTGTCTGGCTTGTCATAAGTAACCTCTCCGTTTACATTTTCTTGTTTCTTGTAGTATAATACTTTCAAATGGTTTTTTGGAGGGAAAAATGAAAAAAGGTAATTTTAAAGCACTTCTTCCCATCGGAGTGTTTATTGTGTTGTATTTGGGATTGGGTATTTTATTCGAGTATGTGATGGGGATTTCCATGGGTTTTTATAGTATTCCCATCGTTGTGATTTTTCTGATAGCACTTCTGGTTGCGTGCCTGCAGAACCCTAAGGTCAGCTTTGATGATAAGCTGGATATTATGGCTCGTGGTGTGGGCGATAAAAATATTGTAACTATGATTCTGATTTTCATGGCAGCAGGTATTTTTGTGGGTGTGGTAGGAAGAAGCAGTGCGGAAAGTGTGGCATATTTTCTGCTTTCTGTTATTCCCGCACAGTTTTCCGTATTGGTACTGTTTGTGGTAAGCTGCTTTGTTTCTGTTGCAATGGGAACTTCCGTTGGAACCATTACTCTGATTACGCCGATTGCAGTGGCTGTTTCCGCAGGCTCCGGCTTCGGCCTTCCTTTATGTATTGGTTCTGTAATGGGTGGAGCCATGTTTGGTGATAATCTTTCTTTTATTTCGGACACTACCATTGCAGCGTGTAATGGTCAGGGCTGTGAAATGAAGGACAAGTTCCGTGAGAACTTCGGAATCGCTCTTCCGGCAGCGATTGCTACACTGGTAATTATTCTGATAACCTCTTTCGGTGCAGATGTGGGAGAAGGAATTGTGAAGGATTATAACCTTATACAGATTATTCCCTACGTGCTGGTACTTGTAGGTGGTATTGTAGGCATTAATGTATTCGTTGTACTTTTGATTGGTATTGTGTCCGGTTCCGTGATTATGCTTCTTACCGGAGCTACGGAGGCTACGGCACTTTTAGAGAATATGGGTACCGGTGCAGCAGGAATGTTTGAAACCACTATGGTGGCTATTTTAGTTTCTGCTATTTGTGCACTTATTCGTGAAAATGGCGGCTTCATTGCTCTTCTTGAGTGGATTAAGAAAAGCTTCAAGGGGCGTAAGGCTGGTCAGCTGGGAATGGGACTTTTAGTAGGTGCTATGGATATTTCTACAGCAAATAATACGGTTGCAATCGTTATGGCAAACCCTATTGCAAAGGAGATGGCAGAGGAGTACGAGATTTCACCCAGAAAGGCGGCATCTATTTTAGATACCTTTTCTTGTATTTTCCAGGGAGTGATCCCTTATGGTGCGCAGATGCTGGTGGCAATCTCCGCTGCGGCAGAGCTTGGCTATCAGGTGTCTGCATTCCAGGTGATGTCCTATCTGTTCTACCCGTTTATGCTATTGGTTAGTTCTTTGATTTTTATTTTCGTTGTTCCTGATAAGAAGCAGAAATAAAGGAGTGTGCTCATGAAACTAAACTACAAGAGAACCATATTAATCGGCCTTGCGTTTCTTTCAATCAGTTCTTTCTGGCAGATGTATGATAACGTAGTACCACTAATACTAAAGAATACCTTTGGGCTGGGGGAGACTCTTACCGGTATGGTAATGGCTATGGACAATGTGCTGGCGTTATTTTTACTGCCGTTTTTTGGAACTCTTTCTGATAAGGTAGACACTCCTATTGGAAAGCGTATGCCATTCATCAGCTGTGGTACGGCCCTTGCGGTGATTTTATTGAATGTGCTGGGATATGCCAATGCAGCTCAGAATTTAACATTGTTTGTTGTAGTTTTATTTTTCCTGCTTTTATCCATGGGACTGTATCGTTCTCCGGCAGTAGCGTTGATGCCGGATTTAACACCCAAGGCTCTTAGAAGTAAGGGAAATGCCGTTATCAATCTGATGGGTGCTGTAGGCGGTATGCTTACACTGGTCATGATTAAGGTGCTGGTAGGTGCAGGAAATACTCCTGATTACAGACCACTTTTTATTGCGGTATGTCTGATTATGGTAGCCAGTGTTGTGGTACTTTTTATCACCATTAAGGAAAAGCCTCTTCGTGAAGCTATGCCTTTAGAAGATGAGGAGCGAAAGGACGAGCCCCAGTCTACTGCACAGCTTCCAAAGGAAGTGAAGAGAAGTCTTATCTTTATTCTTTGTTCCGTATCCTTATGGTTTACGGCGTATAATGCGGTGACGACAGCATTCTCCAGATATGCAACCCATGTATGGGGACTGGAGAACGGAGGGTACGCCAACTGTCTGATGATGGCTACTGTGGCAGCAATTATCAGCTATATTCCTATCGGAGCCATTTCCGGTAAAATCGGAAGAAAGAAGACCATTTTGCTTGGTATTATTTTGATAACTACCTGTTATTTTGCAGCAGGTTTGTTTAGCAGCTATCACCCTGTGATGGTAGTATTCTTTGCTATCATCGGCTTTGCCTGGGCGGCAATCAACGTGAATTCCCTGCCCATGGTAGTGGAAATCAGTGCAGCTGGCGACGTAGGAAAGTATACCGGATATTACTACACCTTCTCTATGGCGGCGCAGGTAATTACCCCGATTTTATCTGGTTTTTTATTAGAGAATATTTCTTACAGAACACTATTCCCTTATGCGGTAATCTTTAGTATTGCCTCCTTCTGCACCATGAGTATGGTCAAGCATGGTGATGTGAAGCCACAGAAAAAGGGAAGCGTGTTAGAGAGTTTTGATGTGGAGGATTAAAAATCCTAATGGATGTTTTACTTTTTTGGATATTAATAATACTGGCTGCATATGTGGTGCTGGTTGCACCTCGTATGCTTGGAAAGCCTGACAGGACACCGTTCCTTGGCAGGGATTATGCTCATAGAGGTCTGTTTGACAATGCTTCTGATGCCCCGGAAAATTCGCTGGCAGCATTTGCAAAGGCTGTGGAAGCAGGGTACGGAATCGAGTGGGATGTACAGCTGAGTAAGGATAATGTACCTGTAATATTCCATGATGCGACTCTGGAGCGAATGTGCAGCGTAAAAGGAAAGGTATGGGAATATACCTTAGCAGAGCTGAAGGAATTCCGCCTGGCAGATTCGGAGGAGAGAATTCCTACGCTGGCGGAAGCACTTGCAGTAGTGGATGGCAGGGTACCACTGATTATTGAATATAAGCTGGATCGTGTACAGACTCGTGTATGCGAGCTGGCAAATGAGCTTCTGAAAAATTATAAGGGAATCTATTGTATTGAAAGCTTTCACCCATTGGCTCTTTTCTGGTACAGAAGGCACAGGTCGGATGTGATGCGGGGACAGCTTTCGGAGGAGTTCTGGAAAGAAGATAAGAAGTATCGTTTTGCTCAGTATTACGCGTTGGCATACCTTATCTCTAATGTAGTTACCAGACCGGATTTTGTAGCTTACAATCATAAGCATCATAGGAATCTGTCACGTAGGCTGCACGCATTTCTAGGTGGGCTCCCTGTATGTTATACTGTGAAGAATCAAAAGGATTATGAGGAAGCAAAAAAGCATTTTCAAATGATTATATTTGATAGTTTTATACCGGAATAAGCGGATCTCCCAAGAATAGAAGGATGGACGATATGAAATATAGGACAAGTGATTTATCAAAGATGCTGGATGTATCTGCCAATACCATCCGCAGATTTGCGGAAAAGGGCTATTTGAGTCCATGTAGGGATGATAAGAATCAGTATCGATATTTCGGAAATGTAGATGTGGAGAAAATCACATATATCAGTAAATACCGGAAAATCGGATTCGGACATGAGGAAATAGCCAATATGCTTAACTCTGATATTTATGAGAATTGTCTCATGTATCAGAAAAAAATGGACGAATTAGACAGGGAAATTGCCCGTCTGCAATTCCTGCGACATATGGTGAAAGACGATATAAACATGATGAAAGGTGTTTCGGAGTTTGGAGATAATTTCATCGAAAGAAACAGTGTTGCCATGCACTATGTATCCTATAAGTTTGATGGTAAAATCGCCAATAGCCACAGTAAGCAAAAGCAGCTTCATCGGTTTATCTATGATTTCCCGGAGGTTGAGTACATTTACATTATTCGGAAGGATGATATTCTAAATCGGAGAATCCGCTGTGAGGAGGCTATCGCTATTCGCAGTAAGCTGGCATATAAACAGTCTATTGATGTGGATGATGAGGCTATAGAGGTTTATCCCGAGACGCCCAGTGTTTTGCGTATTGTGAGGGTGCCTATCAATTTCATGGATGGAAGCCCGGAAGAGAAAGAGGGTACTAAGAAAATTTTATTTGATGATTTCTTTGCCTATATGGAAGAAAAGGGATATATACTGGCCGGAGATGCCGTAGGTGTGAAGGTCGGTTTTTCCAAAGAAGAGGATATTGAGTGGCAATATATAGTACTTGGTATGCCAGTAGTAAAAAAGACGGATTGACAAAGAGGATTGGTTGTATGTTTTGAATAATACAACCCATTTTTTTTGTTAATTTTGGAGAGGCGGGATTTATTGACTGTGACATAGTGTCATGCTTTATAGTGAAATATGTAAATAAACAGTATTCTACTTTCATTGAGGACATTAAAGCAGGGGCTGCTTTGGTTGTTGGCTTCGGCCACAATACATCTCCCCTTAGATGTTCGCACGATCAAAGAGTCCTTTGCTGAGTGTCTGTACAATGATGATTTGTAATAAAAGAATTAAATGGTAAAAGAGGTGAGCGTGAAGTTCGCCTCTTTTATTGTTTATGTTCTTCCAAGGCATGGGAATTGCGAGAAATATGTTGCATTATGTAGAAAAGAATGATATATTTTTAACAAGCATGTTATGGAGGGAATATTATGAGAGGAATATATTCGAATAAGACAAAGGTAAGACATGATGTATTTAAAGAAGTGGCGCGTATGGCTTTCGAGGGTGGAGATTTCTCACGAATTGACGAGCTGCCATATAAATTAGTACCTGGCGAAGTAGGGAAAAACTATGATAATATATTCTTGGAGAGGGCGATTATCGGCGAACGTCTTCGCGCAACCATTGGTCTCCCGATTCGCAATATTACAGAGCATTCCATGCTTTCGGATGGAATTGACCAGAGTGCTATTGAGGAGAAGTACTACAACCCGCCACTTATCAATATTATTAAGTTTGCCTGTCATGCCTGCCCGGAAAAGAGAACCTTTGTGACAAATGCCTGTCAGGGCTGTATTGAGCATCCTTGCCGTGAGGTATGTCCAAGAGGAGCAATCAGCATGGTGAATGGCAAGTCCGTGATTGATGAGGAGAAGTGCATTAACTGTGGTAAGTGTATCAATGCCTGTCCATATAATGCCATTGTAAGGCAGGAGAGACCCTGTGCAAAGGCATGCGGTATGAATGCGATTAAATCTGATGAATTCGGGCGTGCCGATATTGATTACGACCAGTGTGTATCCTGCGGTATGTGTCTGGTAAGCTGTCCCTTCTCAGCTATCGTAGACAAGAGTCAGATTTTTCAGACCTGTCTTGCCCTTAAGAGTGATGTGCCTATCTATGCGGCTGTGGCACCATCCTTTATCAGTCAGTTTGGCGCGAAGGGCGATGAGGAGCATCTTAGAGGTGCGCTGAAGGCTGTGGGCTTTGAAGACATGGTAGAGGTGGCTATCGGTGCAGATCTCTGTGCCATTCAGGAGGCGGAGGATTTCTTAAAGGAGGTTCCGGAGAATCTGCCATTTATGGGTACTTCCTGCTGCCCGGCATGGTCGGTAATGGCTAAGACCCAGTTCCCGGAGTATGCACATTGCATTTCCATGACCTTAACACCCATGGTTCTTACTGCACGTATGATTAAGGAACAACACCCGGATGCAAAGGTGGTGTTTATTGGACCTTGTGCAGCTAAGAAGCTGGAGGCTTCCAGAAGAACGATTCGAAGCGATGTGGATTTTGTGCTTACCTTTGAAGAAATGTCGGGAATCTTTGATGCGAAAGGAATCAAATTTGACGAAATAGAGTCTGGCGGTAAGCTGCAGGCATCCAGTGCTGATGCGAAAGGCTTTGCGGTAAGTGGCGGTGTTGCCAAGGCAGTTACCAATGTAATTAAGCAGATGGATCCTGACCGTGAAGTGAAGGTGGCCAGTGCAGAGGGTCTGGCAGAATGTAAGAAGATGATGATGCTTGCAAAAGCCGGGAAATACAACGGATACCTGTTAGAGGGAATGGCTTGCCCGGGCGGATGTGTGGGCGGTGCCGGCGTTCTTAGTGATGTGAAGAAGTCATCTACAGATCTGGAAAAGGCAAAGGATGCCTCTACCTTAAAAACAGCTACTGAGACCAACTTTAGTTCATATTTAAAATTCATCACAGAGGAGTAGGAGATTATGAAGATTTCAACCAAGAAGATAGCACTTACGGCAGTGCTTTTGGCTCTTGCCATTGCCAGCCAGTTTATGAAAAGCTTTTCCGTATATTTTACCGGTTCTATTATTAACCTGATTTTATTTATGGCGGTGCTCTTTGCAGGAGTAGGTTGTGCAAGTATTATAGCTATTGTGACCCCTGTTACCTCTTTTTTGATTACCGGTTCTCCGATTATGGCAGCTATGCCATTGGTGATACCAGCGGTAATGATTGGGAATGAGGTATTGGTTTTGGTTGTAGGCGTGTTGAAAAAAATCCCTTTATCTATCCGTCTAGCTATTGCCTGTGTGGTAAAAGCAGCCGTGATGGGACTCTTGATTACGTTAATTATTATTCCGGTATTTGGACCGGCAAGCGGTTTGCCTGAGAAAGCACTTGCTGCGGCAAAGATTACATTCTCCCTGACACAGCTGATTACAGCACTGATTGGTGGAATTATAGCTTGTATCATTTTTCCTCTTGTAAAGAAGGGGATTAATACTTTATAATGGTAAAGTGTTAATCCGAAAAACTAAGGAGGAAGTTGTATGTACGCAACAGTATGGTCTTTGGTACCATCACTTGTAGCAATTATTCTGGCGTTAATTACCAAAGAGGTATGATTGTATGTTGTGTTATCGGAATGATTTACACCGGCGGATTCTTCGATGGTGTGGATTTTATACATGCATGGCATCCGCGGGTGCACAGTGTGACCATATGAATCATGTATCTACACAGCTTCCATATGCAATTCTGGTTGCTGGAGTATCCTTTGTGGGATATATTATTGCAGGATTTATACAGAATGCAGTGGTTGTATTAGTTCTATCCCTGATAATTCTAATCGCAGCATTATATGTGGTGAACCTGGTAACGAAAAAGAAGGCGTAAGTAGAATAAATATTTATTAATGGGCAGGCTCTTGGGACCTGCTCATTTTGAAGATATTGGAGGCAGAGATGGGGACTTTTGAAATTAAGGACAATTTTTATCGGAATGGAGAGACTTTTCAGGTGATTTCTGGGGCAAGAGCTGCGTGTTCCTAAATGGTTTTAATCTGGGCAGATACTGGGAAAATCAGCTTTAAGGCTGAACCCGATATAGGATGAGGTTGGAAGGATGAAGAAAGTGTTTATTATGGCAGCCCTGCTGTGTCTGTTATGTGGCTGTGGAGGTGCAGATGCATATAGTGTGACAGTGGTTGAGCGTGTAGAAGAGGCATCTGAGTCCGTAGTGTTGACAGCGGAGCCTATTGCAACGGAAAGCCCCACAGAAGCTCACACACCTACGCAGGCTCCACAGCCACCGGAGCTTCAGCTTGTGATGGTAGGCGATATGCTGATGCATGAGCGGGTGGTGGAGTCTGGTATGCAGGAGGATGGAAGTTATAATTTTGACCATATCTTTGCAAATGTGAAGGATACTATCGAAGGTGCAGATTTGGCATTGGTAAATCAGGAAACGATTCTGGGTGGAACAGAGCTTGGGGTCAGTGGGTATCCCTGCTTCAATTCACCCTTTGAGCTGGGAGATGCAGAAGTGGATGCCGGATTTGATGTGATTCTGCATGCCACCAATCACACATTGGATAAGAATAAAAGGGGTGCAGTAAACTGCATGGAATTCTGGGAAACGAATTATCCGGAGATTGCTTATCTGGGAATGAATTCTTCCAAGGAGCATCAGGATGAGTATCTGTATCTTTATGAACAGGATGGAATAACAGTTGCTATTTTAAATTATACATATGGTACTAACGGAATAGAGCCTCCCAGCGATATGCCCTATATCGTGAATTATCTGGACGAGGATAAGGTGATTACTGATATTCAGAGAGCGGAAGAGCTGGCAGATTTTACTATTGTGTGTCCTCACTGGGGCACGGAATATGTGCGGGAAGAGACAAGGTCCCAGAAGAAGTGGGCAGAGCTTTTTCTGGAAAATGGTGTGGATTTAGTGATTGGAACCCATCCTCATGTGATAGAACCGGTAAAGTGGCTTACGGATGAGGCGGGGAATGAGATGCTGGTATATTATTCTATCGGCAACTTCATCAACGGAACCTCCGGTACGGGAGACGGTGTTATGAACCGTATGGTAGGTGGCATTGCGGATGTAACGCTGTCCAGAAATGAAGAGGGTAAGGTGTATATAAAGGAGTATGATGCAATTCCTGTGGTATGTCACATTGCAGAGGGAGACGCATATACTGTATATTATTTGGAGGACTATACAGCGGAGCTGGCGAAGGAAAATAAAATTGTCAGTCAGGCGCCGGACTTTAACTTGGAAAATTGTAAGAAACTGGTTGAAACAGTTTGGGAGTGGAGATAATTATGGTTTATAAGAATGTGTTAGAAGCAATCGGTCATACGCCGATTATTGAGTTGCAGAAAATGGTAGACGAGGACAGTGCCAGAGTGTTGGTGAAATATGAGGGACTGAATGTAGGTGGTTCGGTAAAAACCAGAACCGCGCTGAATATGATTCTTGCGGCAGAGGAGCAGGGCATTTTGAAGCCGGATTCCATTATTGTGGAGCCCACCAGTGGTAATCAGGGAATTGGTCTTGCACTGGTAGGTGCTGTAAAAGGGTACGAAACGGTAATCATTATGCCGGACTCTGTAAGTGAGGAGAGACGCCTTTTAGTAGAGCACTATGGTGCCAAGGTGATACTTATTCATGATGCGGGAAATATCGGTGATTGTATTGATGAATGTGTAAAGACTGCCCTTCGTATGAAGGAGGAGAACCCCAGGGTGTATGTACCCCAGCAGTTTGAGAATCAGGCGAATCCTATGGTACATCGTCATCATACAGGACTTGAGATATTAGAGCAGGTGGCAGGCTCCATTGACGGCTTCTGCTCGGGTATTGGTACCGGAGGAACCATCACCGGAATCGGTGAGACGCTGAAAGCTTTAAATCCCCAGATTACTATCTGGGCAGTAGAACCGGAAAATGCGGCGATTCTTGCCGGAGGCACCGTAGGCAATCATATTCAGATGGGAATCGGTGACGGTGTGATTCCTACCGTTCTGAATCAGTGTATTTATGAGGATATTGCGATTATTTCGGATGAGGAAGCTTTACAGACTGCCAAGGATCTGGCGCGTTTAGAGGGGCTTATGTGTGGTATCTCCAGCGGAACCAATGTGGCAGCAGCACTCCGCCTTGCTAAGAAGCTTGGAAAAGGAAAGACTGTCGTAACAATTTTGCCGGATACTGCGGAGAGATATTTTTCAACACCTTTGTTTGAGCGTTAGCTATGAGCCATGCGCCTACGAATTTGGATATGACTGATGGGAGCTTGCTCACAGTCAGTCATATCCAAATTTGGAGGCATACGGCGATGCCGCGACAACGAGCAGCTTTGCTGCGAGTCTGTCGTGCATGGCACAAGAAAGCAAGTTCTTACAATCTCTCTTGTTATAACCGATTCTTAACGCAATAACAGTTGGTGGATTTTCTGTGATTATGTAAAAAACAAAATAATTCTTATATGAAAACAATGAATGCCTTGATTGCGTAGGTAATCATCTTGAACAAGGGGAAATCTGAAAGGGTAGAATTTAAGTTCAGAAATGGCGGTTCGGAGACCTTTTATAAAGCTCCGTGAAGTGTCTGGTGATAATAGAGTTTCAGCGATATAGGTGCCAATGTCTACGATATCGTCCTTGGCCTATTGTGTAAGGGTTAAGCGATATTTAGTCATTGACACTATACCTTTCTTCCAGTTCATCGAAAGTAGAGTCAAAGTCCAACAGTCTGTTGTCTAAAACATCTTGCAAGCCTTCTTTAATAAAACTGCGTAGTTCTATCTTTGTAAAATCTGTTGAAGAGTAATCAATTCTTGCTTCCATGCTATGACCTCCTATTTAGTTTTATAGGATTATCATATCAATGTAAGTTTACAATATTCAGCACTTCATCCAAATCATCCAGTTCACGGCTGAGCTTTTGTAAGGCAATCTTGGCATTATCCACGTCCATCTGGGCAGTATCCATTTTATCATGCTTTACAAAGGTACTGATTAATCCACCACCGAGCATATCAAAAAGGCCTCAATTCTTTGCAGACTATACATTCTATTTAAACGCCGTACTGGCATTCAGCACCAGCGTGCTATATAAAAACAACACATCTTGATTATCAAATTCTATGAAATTTCCAAGCATCCCAGAATTAATATAACGAATATCCACCAGAGTAACCTTACGGTATCCTGTAGCCAGAAGGGGAGCAATAGAGCTTCCAAAGGAATCCCGGAAAAGAATCAGCTCCTTATCGGTAGTAGCATTTGGATTCTCGATGGTAACCAGTGCATCATTGCCGCAGACAAACATCTCATAAGGGTCCTTGCTGTCTGCTTTGGACAAATCATACATTTCTTTTACTACGGGCATGCCAGTATTATAGCTGGTGACGGTGCAGGCATTCAGCACATCACCAGTCAGGTACTGAATGGTGTCTGCTTCTACCGGAAGTGCCAGCTGTCCGTAATATACGCCGTAAAAGGGACTTTCCAGCTCATTGACGGTATAGCTTGTGCTGATTTGTGTGCCCATACTGCCTGCCAGCGTAATTGCCACAGGAAGGAGTGTTTCCTGCTTCCAGTGAGTATCGGTATCATAATAATTTGACAATTTTAACAGTGAAAATAAATCAATGTATTCCATGTAAGAGGTTTTTTCTGTCATGGAGGAAACAAGAGCATCGTAATCCATGGAAAGCTGTCCGGCATCAGGAGCCAGATAGTAATTCTTATCCGGCACAATGGAGAAATATAGATTGACATCGGTGTCAGCCATATAGGTATCGTACAGATACCAGAATTTACTGCCCGCATTGTCCAGCATAGTTTCGTTTAACGGATACTCTGCTTTGGCAATATAACCATCGTGTATATATAAATCATTTACTTCTGATTGACCAAATAAATACAGGGAAGCAAAGCTTTTCAGACTTCGGAAGGCGTCCCTGAGAGGAAACTGATCCAAAGTATAAGTCTCAAAATCCGTCATAAAATCTCCAGAGAGGATTGTTTCCGTACTTAAATCAGGAAAGCCTGCAAGAAGGCGTCTTTCACTGTCGGAATATTCGTCCAAGGGCTTAAACCATGCACACAGGCTGAAGAGTAGAAGAATTCCCGCCATAAGAAGGACGTATGCTTTATTTTTTATATTATTCCACATGTCATACCTCCTAGAATCGAAAATACAGGAATGGGTTAAAGGAACCATCCACAAGATAAGCAGTTACAAGGAAGAGAAGGATGACCATAAACAGTATTTCCAGAATATGGATAGTCTTAGCAGCCTTATCTCCACCCAGGCTCATTAGCTTTTCCACTGCCAGCTTCGGAAGGGGAGTACTGCCGAGGATGGCAAGAAGCAGGATAAAGCCATAGCTTCTCAAATAATATACGAATTCCACAGAACTAAATGGAATACTGCCCGCACCGAACATGGCAGCAATATATTGCAGTGCTTCTGTGATGTCGGTAGCATTAAAAAGTACAAATCCCAGCATAACAATCAGCATCACATAAATATGCCGGAGAATCAGGGACTTGTCCGGATATTTCCCAAACCACAGCTTCTCAATTACTAAAAATGCGGCATAGAGCAGTCCCCAGAGGATAAAGTTCCAAGAGGCACCATGCCAGAAGCCGGTCAGTATCCAGACCACCAGAATGTTAAACAGCCAGCGACCTTTGGACACTCTGTTTCCACCCAGAGGAATGTACACGTAGTCGCGGAACCAGGAGCCTAGGGAGATATGCCAGCGACGCCAGAACTCAGTTACACTTTTAGAAATATATGGATAATTAAAGTTTTCTACGAAATCAAAGCCGAAGATTTTGCCAAGGCCGATGGCCATGTCGCTATATCCGGAAAAATCAAAGTAAATATGCAGAGTAAAGCTTATGGCGTAGAGCCAGTAGAACAGCACCGATTTGTCATCGGACGTCCGGAAGATGTCGCAGAGCTCACCAAGAGCATTGGCGAGGAGAATCTTCTTGGATAGACCAAGCATAAAGCGGCGGATACCATAAGCGCATTTTTCGAAAGAATGAGTGCGATGCTCCAGCTGGGCAGCAATGTCGCTGTAGCGCACAATGGGGCCAGCAATTAACTGGGGGAAGGACGCCACATAAGCACCGAAGTTAACAATATTTTTCTGAGCAGGAACGGTTCCGCGGTAAACATCTACGGTATAACTGAGAAGCTGGAACAGATAAAAACTGATACCGATGGGAAGCGCAATTTTCAGTAAGGGAATGGATAAGCCGGTGATGGTATTGATATTGGAAATAAAAAAGTCTGTGTACTTGAAATAGCCAAGCATACACACGCTGGCTGCTACAGATACAATTAAAAACACCTTAGAAAGGCCTTTCCCGCGAAAGACCTCAATAAGGCGTCCAAAAAGATATCCAGCAGTGATGGCAATAACCATAATTACCACATACCGTGGCTCTCCCCAGCCGTAAAAGAAGAGACTGGAGAGAAGAAGTACCAAGTTTTTCAGTTTAAAGGGAACTGCGAAATAAAGCAGCAGTACCACAGGTAAAAAATAGTACAAAAAGGGAATGCTGGAAAATAACATATTTACTGCTCCTCAAAGCTGCTAGGGCACATTAAGAAAAATACAGTGTTGCCGTTAGCTTCACAAATCATTTCATCTGCTTCTACGCAAATCTGCCAACGAAGGTTTGCATTGTCCTTTAAGCCGGTCATGAAAGCATCTACGTCAGCATCCTCCGGAAGAGTGAATACATAACCTACGAAAGGAATGGAGCCAATCATCGGAGCGAACATTGCGCCCTGTTCAAAACCGGTAACTTCATAGTTATCAAAACCGGATAAATAACCGGCTTCAATTTCCATAGCACCGCCGGAGAATAAGATGCTCTCGTGGGTAACCAGCTTGTCCGCAATGGTAAGGGCATCATGGCCTGCTGCTTCGTCAGCGACTAATTCATTAAATACACCAAGTAAGGTGGAGCCTACGGTCTCGCCGGTGGTTTCGACAGGCACCTCAGTTGCTTCACCGGGAAGCGGCTCTGCTTCTACAGGAGCTTCGGTGGTGATAGGTTCACTTTCTACCGATTCTACAATAGAAGGTTCTGGAGTCGGGGCGGTGCTTGGTTCCTCATCCTTTCCGCATGCTGTGATAGAGAATGCGAGAGTAAGTGCTAATGCTGATAATAATAGTTTCTTCATAATTTGTCTCCTTTTCAATAATTAATCTGTCAGGCAGCAGATAGAAAAGCTATCGTCCTGCACATGATAGGTAAGGGGCACATAATATGTGGTATCCCCTGCCAGAAGGGTAAGCGCAAATACCATGTTTTCCTCCGGAACCTGAACAGTCCATGTCAGGTTTCCATCTTCATCTAAAGTAGCTTCTCCGTCGGCGGAAAGGATTTCCACACCGGGATTTGTCTGCAGAGAAACAGTGTAGAGTCTGGGTTCCATAGAGATGGTGCGCACCCATGTGGCAGCCTCCTGTGCAAGGGGCGGAAGCTGCACGTTGTAGGAATCCAGCACAGTTTCTCCGGCCATTAGATAAAATGACTGGGAATCACTTCGTAAAAACGGGGAAAGCAGGGTAAAGCATAAAATCAGACAGGCAGCTAAAGACGCCAGCTGATAAAAGGCTTTCACACGTGGCTTAGATGCTTCATCCTGAGTATTTTGGCAAGCCTGAAAAACCCTCTCCTTGAGGTCAGCCGGGGCTGTTATATTATGATAGCTTTCAATCTGTGTATGGTTAAACAAGGCTGTCCTCCTTTATAAGTTCTTCGTGTAGCTGTTCCCGTGCTCTGGCAAGACGCATTTTAACGGCGGATTTGCCAATATTCAGAGCCATGGAGATTTCTTCCACAGAGAATCCTTCCAGATAGTGAAGAATCACCACACTGCGGTATTTCTCCGGCAGATAGGATAGAAGCTGCATCACATCCAAAGCAGCTTCATCGGTGATACCGGTCTGACCTGCAATGTCACCAATTTCATGAAGCGGAGTGTGAGTGCGCAGCTTTCGGTGACGAAGATGATCCCGGCACTGATTTACGGTCACGCGGATAAACCATGCCTTTTCATGGGCGGCATCCGCGAAGGAAGGCATTTTGGAATAGTATTTGCAAAATACCTCCTGTATAACATCCTCTGCGTCTTCCTTATTTTGCATGTGGGACAAGGATAGATGATAGAGCAT
>F42_Fallow_Deer__coassemble_332_pt1 | contig 38048 bp, 32 predicted proteins | sample F42_Fallow_Deer__metabat2_low_PE_003 | metagenome-assembled genome bin F42_Fallow_Deer
GCCACACACAGACCTCGCCGCCCATCTTCCGCATCAATCTCATCGATAAGCACGATACAAGGTGCATTTCTCTTCGCATCAATAAGTAAATCACGAACACGGCTGGCACCTACACCAACGAACATTTCCACGAAATCAGAACCGGAAATGCTAAAGAATGGCACGCCCGCTTCTCCGGCAATTGCCTTTGCCAGTAACGTCTTACCCGTTCCCGGAGGGCCCTCAAGTAACACCCCTTTGGGAATTCTTGCACCAACCTTAGTGTATTTGCCCGGATTTTTCAGGAAATCCACGATTTCCTCCAAGTCCTCCTTCTCCTCACGAAGACCGGCTACCTTCCCGAAATCTACATCATTTTCCTTGCCTACAGACATCTTGGCACGGCTCTTTCCAAAATTCATCATCTTGGAGTTAGCTCCGCCGCCTCCTCCGCCATTACGGGCATTCATCATCATAAAGAAGAAAAGAGCCAATACTACCATGACCAAAATCGGCAGCACATATACTAAAAACCAGTTTTCTCTGGGAATATCATCCACAACCGGATCATATCCGTACTCTCTGACCAGACTCTCAATCTCTGAGATATCTGAAGCGTATAAAATAGCCTTGTTATTATCTCCGAAAGTAACAATGGCACTTCCGGTAGGGGCTTCTGCATTCGGGCTAATTTCAATCTCAGTGACAATTCCTGCCTCCATGTCACGAATCAAATCACCCCGGGTATAATTATTACTTTCCTGCTCAAAGGTAACTAGAACATACACAATGAACATTAACAGTATAATTGCAAAAAAATGTGAACTAAAAATCTTATTAATCTGTTTCAAACTAAAATTTCCTCATTTCCGGTAACTATTCAAATCTAACAACCCCGATATAAGGCAGGTTGCGATAGCACTGGTCATAGTCCAGACCATAACCAACTACAAATTCATCCGGGATTTCAAAGCACACGTGGTCTACCTTCACATCCACTACTCTTCTATCCGGCTTGTCCAATAATGTGCAAAGTCTTAGCGATGCCGGTTTACGATCCTTTAACATCTCCATAAGATAGCTTAAGGTTCTTCCAGAATCAATGATATCCTCTACTACAAGTACATTCTTGTCTTTAATGGAATCGTCCAAATCCTTTACAATTTTAACCACTCCGCTGGATTTGGTATCTCCGCCATAGCTGGATACGGACATGAAATCCAATGAGCATGGTACGGTGATATGCTTAGCAAGCTCGCACATAAAGAATGCACCGCCTCTTAACACACATACCAGATGAATTTCTTTTCCTTCATATTCCTTGCTGATAATTGCGCCCAACTCTTTAATTTTTGCTTCTACCTCTTCCTTACTGATTAAGACATCAACTCTGTGTTTCTCCATATGCTCCTCCATTATGTTCCTTTACAATAATCTGTAATATATTTCTTGTTTGACTGCTAACCTTAAAATACTCACTAATGCGATATGGTATCAGCCACAACACATGATGCTCTTCCGCAATCAGAGGAATTTGCTCCCGCATCTGCCTGGGTACTTTCTCGTCTATCAGATACTCCTTCAGCTTCTTTCTGCCCATACCGTCATCGTTTTTCACAGAAAAATAGTCTCCGTTTATCCTATGTCTTATTTTAAGGATTCCTTTTATTTTATCATAATCCAGCCATTTCGTATACTGATTTTGCGGAATATCTTGCATATTTCCATCATAACCACGAACACAAAGCTCCAGCGTTGTCCCTGCAAAGGTATACTGAACCGGTGTTGTATCCAGTGCCTCTTTATCAATATTTATTTCCTCCGCAGAATCCTTCTTTTCCTCTGCCACATAGACAAGAAGCCTTTCATAGCTGCGCTCTCCACGGATATGATAGGGAAGATACACCTGTCGGTTTCCCTCCTCCTGCACTAAGAAATATAGACTGTCGATGTGCTCCCGGGTGATATCTTTACAGCCACCGGCAAGCCTTCCTACTGCCCTTCGGAGAATCTCCTTTTGCAATACCTCATGCAGCTTTGCCATCTCATGGATATCCAGCTCTACCCGCATATTGCCTTCATGAAGAACCACTGCTCCCCACAGCTGCTCTGTCTGTGATTCCAGAAAATCCTGCATCTGGGCAATATGCCTTGCAGCCTCGTATATGTTACGGGTTGCACCGGTTACAATCTCCGCTTCTGCATAGGGCAAAATATGATGACGAATCCTGTTTCTGGTATAAGTATCTTCATCATTGGTCTTATCATGGCAATAGGAAATCCCTTTCTGTCGCAGATACTCTTCAATCTCCCTCCGCTCCAGACATAAAAGAGGCCGGATAATCCTTCCCCGCACGGGCCGGATTCCAGAAAGCCCGCTCAGGCCACTTCCCCGAAATAGGTGAAACAGCATGGTTTCGCTGCAATCTCCCATATTGTGGGCCACTGCGACTTTCCTAGCATGTATCTCCCGTCCAAGCTCCTCAAAAAAGGCATATCTGGCCTTCCGTCCCGCTTCCTCCGAGGAGCACTTCCACTCCTCTGCCAGTGCGTTCATATGGATTTTCTGCAAAGAAAAGGGTACCCCCAGCTCCTTACACAGCTTCTCCACATATCGGCTGTCGGCCTCTGCTTCCTCACGGACGCCGTGGTTTACATGTGCCACATGCAGCTGGATTCCCAGTTCCCCTGCAAGGGCGCAAAGTACCACCAGAAGACACACGCTGTCCGCCCCTCCGGATACCCCCAGAAGCACTGTTTCCCCCTAACAGAGCATGTCCTGCTGCCGGATATGGGCAAGCACCTTCTTTTCTATGAAATTACAATAGTTTTCCTGCTTTTTCATATGTCTAATATACTATATCCTGCCGGAAAATCAAAGGCTTTCCTGCTTTACTTTGTAGGAAAAAGCCCTGCAACCAGCACCAGCATATCATCCTGAATATGCCCACCTCCACCATGAATGGCAAAGGACAGTATTTCATTTGCCATGGCAGTAGGACTGCTTTCCTGCATCTCCCCGATGAAGAGCTTTAGAAGCTCCTCCTGAGAATCCCCGGCAAAAGCATTTAATACACCATCCGTCACCATAATCACATAATCCTCCGCGGTCAGCTCCTTCTCGATGGGCTCCTGATCCACATGACTGAAAATACCCAGGGGAAGATTTCTCACAGAAACCTCTTCCACATAGCGTCCCTTCTTGATAAAGGTGGTTGCTCCGCCGATTTTATGGAACTTGCAGATTCCGGTATATAAATCCACATGGCAGATATCCAGCGTGGACATATTGGTTTCCTCTCCCCCAAAAAGCAGCACATTATTCACCAGATTGATGGCGGTAGGAATCTGATACCCAGCCTCCAAAAGGCGTTCCATCAATTCCACCACCTGACTGCTTTCCTTGCAGGCATCTGTCCCGGAACCCATACCATCTGATACAATCAGGGACACATGAGCACTCTCCGACTGGTATACCGAAAAGCTATCCCCGCTGACGTGCTCCATCTCCCGTATAGCCTTGGCATGTCCTGCCAATATGGTAAATGCCGGTTCCTCCACAAAATAAAAGCTACTGATATCCTTTTCCAAATAATAGGCCGTCCCCGGTGCAGGTATCAGGCGTCTGTCCAATAAAACGGAAATCATATCCGCCACCTCCGTGGTCAGATATCCCCCCTGCTTGGTAGTACTCATCCGCACACAGAGTGTATCTGCCGGACGATTATCCCCCTTTGCAAAATAAAACATATCCTCTACCAGTATCTTCTCCTGTTTTAAAGCCTTTATATAAAATCTGGCCTGCCTGTCCGGAATCCTGCGCACAGAGAATACCTCCCCGGCGATTTCCTTTAAAATTCTGGACATCTCACACATATTTTCAGAGAGTACCTGTACATTCTCCAGCTGCCTGCTCTTCTCTAAACGGCTTCGCCGTTCCGAATTCTCCAGCTCCAGGAGCTGTACCGGCGGAATACTCGCCGATAAGTCACGAAATGTATCAGCATAATCCAAAAGACGTGTCTTCCCATAATCCGAAATCATCAGCTCTCTGGATATTTTTTCTCTGTTCTTAGTTGCTGCTATCATTGTCCTACCTCCAGAAAATCTTTCCTTCCACTATAGGACATCTTCTTCACCTTTTTTGTCAAAATACTGCACCGAAATAAAAAAGAGCTGTTACCATCAGCAACAGCTCTTAGCCTTAATCTTGTTTTTTAAATATTGTTTCACTGGGATAAATTAACCCAAGCTTATTTCTCGCATATTCCTCGTAGAATTTCTTGGTCTGAACCTCCTTGCCATATTCCTCGATTTCCAAGGCGCGATTCTCCTCCTTGGCAATCTGATCCTCAATGGCCTTGCTCTCTGCTTCTAAAAGCTCCTTCTTCTCCTGTAAGCCGGCGGCTCCCACTCCTACCACCACAAGCATCATCATAACAACACCGGTCACTACGATCATACTGAGCGTATGGGTACGCTTTGTGCCGCGTCCTTTACTATTATTTGCCCGTTTCTTTCTTGCTGCGCTTCCTGCCATGTCCAAACCATCCTCCTGATAAGAACATCATAAAAAATTTTTCCACATATTTCAAGTAATATCGGGAAACCAATTTATGGAAAACTAAAATTCCCATAAAAAACCCGAATAACATGTACCAACGAATCCTGCCTCCGGTGTAGGAATACATAAAAGAAAAGATACACTTCCCCAGATACGCTACCAAAATAAATTCCTGCAAGAAAGCGAAAAGCTTCCCTGTAGGAATCACTTTGCGGAGAAGGAGAACGGTATCATACAAAAATATACTCCACATTCCCAATAAGAAAAAATAGCACAAACAACGATTTTCCGGAGAAAGCCCCTCCCAGAATTCATTTAACCAAACAATCTGGAAAATAAGGAATCCCCTCGCTTTCCTCCGCCGGAGGCCTGGGAATAAATGAAACTGTCTACCAGTCCATCTACATCTACCTCACCTCGGTCTAAGGAAAGTCTGCTGACATGAAGGTCGTTCCCCTTTATACTGAGCATTCCCGCATCTGTCTCCAAAAGCACTTCGTGCAAATCAAAGGACAATACATCCTTTACTCCCGTTAATGTGGCTACTCTTCTGCCTTCCAAAATCACCTTATGGGAAGGACCCAATCCTTTTATTTCTTCCATCTTTGCCTCCGTAGCATTATTGATACAATATATGCACGCCCCAGCTTAAATATATCGGAATAATTCCTTTGCCTCTTCTTTTCTTACGGTTTCCTGTACATCCAGAACCTCTACCTTCACATCCTTATTGCCAAAGGAAATGGTAATGATATCCCCTTCCTTCACATTGGCAGATGCCTTTGCCGGCTTGTCATTAATTAATACCCTCCCGGCGTCGCAGGCCTCATTTGCCACAGTACGTCTCTTAATCAGACGGGAAACCTTTAAATACTTGTCTAATCTCATATATTTCTCCTTAAAAAGAAAGAGAACCTATATAATAGGTTCTCTGACGTAATCAATCTATTAAGCGTTGATCATATCCTTTAAAGCCTTACCAGCCTTGAACTTAGGAGCCTTAGAAGCTGCGATCTTCATAACGTCGCCAGTCTGAGGATTTCTTCCTTCTCTCTCTGCTCTTTCAGCAACTTCGAAAGTACCGAAGCCAACTAACTGAACCTTCTCACCCTTCTTTAATTCTTCAGCAACAACGTCTGTGAAAGCCTTTAATGCCTTCTCTGCATCCTTCTTAGAAAGACCAGCCTGCTCTGCCATAGCTGCAACTAATTCTGTCTTGTTCATTTTAAACTCCTCCTATATGAGCTAAACTATTTTTATATTGACATCTCTAATAATCAAAACGTCTATACATATATATATCTTCTTTCCCTTTATTTGTCAAGGCATTTTGCCTTATTTTAGGGGACGTGGAGGCTTACACGATATACCGATTCCCAGTCCACCATAACCAATATGGCAGGAGGTACCGAAAGAAAGAGGGTCCCACATAACCTCTCTTCCGGGAAATGCTTCCTTTACTTCCTCCACCCACTTTAAGGTATCTTCCTCCGAAGCACTGGACGCAACCACAATATATGCTTCGCCCTTCTCTTCCCAAGGGGCAAATGTTGTACTTAAATCCTTAGCAATGGCCTCCAGCATAGTTTTCTTGGCTTTCTGGAAGCCTCTGCACTTAGCAAAGGAATCCAAAGTTCCTACGTCGAATTTCAGTACAGGCTTGATATTTAAAATAGTTCCTATGGCTGCTGTTGCAGGGGTAATCCTTCCACCCTTTTTCAGATTTTCTAAGGTCTGTACCGCAATATAAATCACCATGTCTGCTCTGGATGCCTCTAAAATCTCTTTGATTTCCACAGCACTATAGCCTTCTTCCATAAGCTCTAGCGCATCCAGAATTGCCCGGTGGAGCAGCGCAGATACTCGTCCATTGTCGACTACCAGCACTCTTCCCTCATAGGGCTCTTCCGATGCCAGCAGTGCTGCTGTGGCGCAGGAGCCGCTGAGACCGCTGCTGATAGGCAAATACAAAATCTGCTCAAACTCTAGAAGGGCTTCATCCCAAATAGCCATTACCTCTGCCGGAGAAGGCTGGGAAGTGGACACCGTCTCACCTGCCTGTAGTCTCCTGTAAAATTCCTCTCTGCTTAAGGAAACATCCTCATAAAAGCATTCCTCACCAAAATAGAAGGGCATGGGCAATACCTTAATTCCCAACTCCTTCGCTCTCCTCTGACTGATTCCGCTATGACTGTCCGTCACAATTCCTATAGGTTTCATACAATTCCCTCGTACAATTATTCTGTCAGTGATTCTGCCACCAGCTCTGCAAAGGAGAAGAAAATATCCTTTTCCTCATCATCCACAGATATGGTGTAGCTTCTGGTCTCATAGCCCGTCTTACGCAATGTAATCACGTGGCTTCCCTCTTCCTTTTTGAAGTTCACAGGGGAAATACCGATATAGTTGCCATCCACGTAGACCTCTGCGCCCTCCGGTGCTTCCACATATACCTTGTAATAGTCAGAGGATGCATCTATGGTGGTATCCGACGAATCCCCATCGTCATCATCTTCCGAAGCTACCGGCTCCAGCACAATATCGATTCCCGCAGAAGCCTGTCCCACTTTCAGATACGTGGTAATGGACTGGTAATTGTCCGCTCTGGCAATAATCTGATGGATTCCGTAAGCCAGAGACACCGGTGCGCTGGCATCGATGGCTGCGCCGTCTACATATAGCTCTGTATTTGCAGGTGTCAGGGAGAAGATAATCTGACCATACTTCTCCTCTGTCACCTCTAAATCGCCGATATCCAATACCACTTCCTCACCGCGGTCAATGCTGACATTCTTCACACCTCCGCCGCCGCTGCAGCTGATATTCACCTGATAAACTCCCTCCGGCACAGTCAGAAGCATATCATCCGTAATCTGCTGCACCATGACCTGACCGATTTCAATGAAGCCACCGATAAAATTCTCATCATTATCAAGGCGCAGGTAACCATGTCCCTTTTCTACAACCACACTGTATACCTGATTGCCGATTCCCTGAAAGGACAGTACATCCCGCTCATTGATGTCCATCTCCTCAATCCGGCGTCCTTCGGAGAAAAACCGGGTATCCTCCGTAATCTTGAATATTTCCTCACCGATGGTCAGGTTATTCCGGTCAAAATCCAAGGTATACCTGCTGACAGACTCATTGCTCCAGGATTTCTCGGAGAGCATCATACTGTTTAATCTCTTCTGGGATTTCAGAAATGTTACATCCACCACATCTCCCAGCTCAATTTGATCCAGCGAAACCGCCGTTCCATAGCGGTCCGTAAGTGTTGTGGTTCCTACGATATACAGCGTATACTGCTTTCCCACATCCATATTGAGAAGCGTTACCGTATTGTTCTCATTATCCTTCTTCACCAGTACTGCGGTATCTGCAGAATCGTAGCTATTGGGGCCCGGTGCCTGATACACATTATCCATGGCTGAATTCTGGGAAGCCTCCGATGCCTCTGTCCCTGCGCCGAACATTCCACAGCCCCCCATTGCCAGCATTCCACATAAAAGCACGCCTGAAAGTATCTTTCGTATCTTCAAGACTGCTCCTCCTTATCCTCTGATATTTTGAAATACTTCCTCCAAAAAAACTTCCTTCTTTTCTTCTAAAGCAATCACTTGCTCCAGCTTCTCCAGATTCCTTTCGGAAATAAACGCCTTGGAGGTATTGTAATAGAAATTGGCAATCTTCCAGAACTTCTCCGGGTATGCCAGTCGATAAAATAAATCAATGTATTCGTATGCCGTCAGAGGTGAAACCTCCTCATAGGCATTCAAAAGCTCTCTTCCAAGGGATATGGACCATTCGTTTTTCTCTAAGAGCTTACGCATAAATAAGCTGATATCCCTTACCACGCTGTCCCGAATCCACTTCTCAAAATGAACCACCGTCCAGCGTCCGTCCACCTTAAGGAGATTATGATCCCTGAAATCTCCATGGCAGATAAAGCCGCTCTGGTCCGGGTCGAAGCCCTTTTCCAGATTCTCATATTCTTCCCACTGACTGCTGACCAGAAGTGCCTTCTCCAGATATACGGGGAACGTCTCCATCAGTCTGCGCTCAAAATACTGCTTCTGGCCTCTCTTCTTTAGATACGTGAAGATATGGCGAAGCTCTCTGTTGTGTCGCTGATACTCCAGTGTAGGAGAATATGTATTGATATTTTCAAAGGAACCCTTGGGCAAAAAAGACACCTTGTGGAGTCTGGCCATGATACCCATAGCCTCCAATGCCTCCCTGCGGTCCTTAATGTTGCATTCCTTTCCTTCGTGATAGCTTTTCAGAATATAGTTTATACCATCCCCGTCCGTTACATACAGACTTCCCTCTTTTGTGGAAAAAATACGGTCCACGCCAATCCTTCCATTCTGGGCAATCTGCTCCAGCAAAAGCTGCTCTAAGGGCAGACGGTTCACATTCCCCCGATATTCCATGAAGGTCAGGGCTCCCTGCGTTGTCTCACAAATGATACAGCCTCGTCCCTTTCTGGTCTTTTGTACCTCTATATCATAATCTTCCAGTAGGTAGGTGGCTCTATCGTTCATGGTTCCCTCCATACAAGAATAATTGACTCTCTCAAGCCTATCCTATCTTATGAAGAGTTTCTTTAAAGTATGTTATTAAAATATCCTTTTGATTCTTGTCTGGATTGTCCAAAACGTATTGCAAAAGTGCCTGCAAAATCTCACCCATTTCTTTGCCGGGCTTTAATCCCTCTGCAATCAAATCCGTACCCGTAACTGCCAGGGTTTTTAGGGACACACATTCCGCATCTGCCACAATCTCCTCATACAGCCGCTGCCAGTCTTCCAAAAGCCCCAGCTTCTCCTCTCGCTGATGCTGGGACTGTGCAAGCACATCCGCTTTACGCACTGCATAAAGCATGGGGAAAATATCTTCCCCAATGCGGTGAACTGCCCTGCGGACGATTGCCTTAGTGGGCACCACCCCATTGCCATAGTCGTGATATTCCACCAGCCCGGTCACTTTATAAATGGTATCGTTATCAAAACGCAGACGCTTCATTACCTGTTTTGCAATATCCCTGCTGACTATCTGATGTCCGTGGAAATGGGTAATTCCCTCCTCGTCCACCTCCAATGTCTCCGGCTTGCCAAAATCATGAAAAAGAACTGCCAGTCGAAGCACCTTATCTGCGGGTGTCTCCTTTAGAGCCACAAGGGTATGGGTACCTACATCGTACATATGGTGTGGATGTACCTGTGGCGTCTCCATACAGCGGTCAAACTCCGGCAATACGATCTTGGTGACGCCAGTGTCATACATGATTTTCAGATAGTCCGGGTGGGGTGAGCAGAGAAGCTTCACCAGCTCTACCTGAATACGCTCTGCACTAATGTTATGCAAAGTATCTGCCAGTTCAACAATCGCCTGCTTAGTATTTTCCTCAATCTCATAGCCTAGCTGTGCCGAGAAACGAATCGCACGCATAATACGCAGGGCATCCTCTGAAAATCGCTCCCTAGGGTCGCCCACACATCGAATGACACCTCTGTCAATATCTTCCATGCCGCCAAATTCATCCACCAGACCCACTGTTTCATTGTAAGCCATGGCGTTGATGGTGAAATCCCTACGCTTCAAATCCTCTATCAGGTTGGAGGTAAATACCACCTCCTTGGGGTGGCGGCTATCCTCGTACTCTCCATCGATACGGTAGGTTGTCACCTCAAAGCCTTCCTTATCCAGCAAAACAGTAATGGTTCCATGCTGAATACCGGTATCAAAGGTCTTTGCAAAAAGAGCCTTTACCTGCTCCGGTTTTGCTGAAGTGGTAATATCCCAATCGGCGGGATTTCTCCCCAAAATAGAATCGCGGATACAGCCACCTACTGCAAAGGCTTCAAAACCAGCTGCCGTAATGGTGTTTATTATGAACTTTACTTTTTCCGGTAAATTTATTGTAATCAAAAAAACCTCTTTCTATTTTATGAACTTTTCGATAACCTCTACCAGGCCGTCATTATCGTTGGTAGCGGTAATATAATCCGCAGCTTCCTTCACTGCCTCCTGTGCATTGCCCATAGCTACGCCCAGACCGGCGTACCTAATCATGGATAAATCATTGAAGCCGTCGCCACAACAGATACTGTTCTCCCGGCTTACGCCAAGAATCGGAAGCACTTTATCAAGGGAGCTCGCCTTGTCCACATTCTGGGGCATAATTTCCACGAAATAGGGCTCAGAACGGTAAATGCTCAAGGTTTCTCCGTACTTCTCCTGCAAGAGCTTCTCCATCTCTGCTGCCTTTTCCGGTGGTGCAGTCATTAAGCACTTATTTACCTCAAAATCTACGAAATATGGGAAATCCTTCTCCACACGAATAGGAAGGTCATTAATCTTCGCCTCATACACTACATATTCATCGGGCTCAAAGGCCGAAATAACGGTATCTCCAAGATAGGTAATGATTCCTGCACTATGCTCCTTTGCGAAGTGATACAGCTTGGAAATTGCACTTTTCGGAAGGGTTCTCTGATATATAATATCTCCACTTTCGCAATCTACAATTCGTGCTCCGTTGAAGGAAAGGAGATATCCCCCCCTCTCGGCCAGCTCCAGCTCTTTTTCATATCGCTTCATACCCGGGGTGGGTCTTCCGGATGCTAGTACCACTTTATGTCCTCCGGCCATCACATCCCAGATGGCGTTTCTTGTTTTTTCCGTAATCTCTTTTTTCGAATTGGTTAAGGTTCCGTCGATATCTAAAACTAATACTTTTCTATCTGTCATGAATACTCCTTTAAAAGCGGTTATATTCAGAGCCACATTCGCAAAACCGCCGCTTCGCGGCTTTCCTTTTGCCACAGCTCTTCATGGTTATATTCAGAGCCACATTCGCAAAACCGCCGCTTCGCGGCTTTCCTTTTTGCCACAGCTCTTTCATGGTTATATTCAGAGCCACATTCGCAAAACCGCCGCTTCGCGGCTTTCCTTTTGCTCATGCATTTGGTTCTCACCAAATGATTTACAACAAAATTTTGTCCTTGCAAGCGAGCTTGCGTCCAAATTTTTGTTGTAAATCGCTTGGCTCTGAATATAACATAACGCAAAAGTGGCGAGTATGCAAGATACTCGCCACTTTCTTTCTACTCTTCAGTGCTTTCTTCTACCACTGTTAAATACTTCAAATTGGACTTTGGATCAGAAATGGCATAAGGTGCTGCAATCTCCTCCAGATAAGCATTCATAGAATCGTTTGCTAAGGTAGCCTCAATGGTTGCATGCCATACAGTGTCATTCTCGCCGATATAATAAAGCGCATAATAGTAGCCCATATCGTCCAGATTGATTGCGGTTACATCTCCGGCCTTTCTGCCACCCTCTAACCACTCGCCGATTCTTTCATCTACGCTGGTGACAGGCATTCCCTCATAAAGGAATTCATAATCTGCCATGTTGTTCTCATCATACTTCATACCCAGCTCAATAAAGCTTGCTTCGGTAGCTTCTCCAGCCTTCCACTCGTCAATGATGGTCTGGGAATCGGTAGTCGTAGTGATGATTGCACGCATATCATGGGTAGGTGCTTCATTACGATAACGAGCATCAAAGGATACTACAAGATATCTGTCGTTTGCAGTATCTTCCACATAGGTGGTATCGCCTGCTTCTCTTGCCGGGTCAAATAAAAACTCCACAAGTAAATTATTGATTGCACTCTTAAGTGCTGCGGTATACTCGGTACCTTCCGTAGCTACGGTCTCTAAAGATGCTTCTGCCTCAGCCTTTGCTGCTGCCATAGCGGTAGCGATTTCTTCCTCCGTAGGCTCGTATGCTATTTCATTGCCTTCCTCATCCACAGGAACCGTTCCGTCCGGGTTGGTGGTAGGAAGCTCTGCGTCGATGGTCAGCATGTGATAATCAATACTGTCATAATCATCCACATTTGCCTCGTAATGTGCTACGATAGCATCCTCTGTGGGTAACATTTCCTCATACTTTGCTTCATAATAAGCTGCTGCGTAAAGAGTCTCCTCCATAACGGATTTTAAACGCTTCTCTGTCGCATAGTCGCCAAAGGACTGTGTCAGATACTGCTTTAAGGTCAAGCCGTTTTCCTCTGCTGCCGCAGTCATATCCGCCATCATCTCTTCATACTCCGCAGTGGTATCATAGGTGAAGCCTTCTGCCTCCGCCGCAGCTACCATTGCCTTGGTATTTACCAGATTCTCTGCAGCAATCTGTGAAAAATAATCTGCAAAAGTCATGGTATCATCATACATCTGGCTGTCGATGGTGCTGGTATCCATACCAAACATGGATAAGTAATAACCGTTTTCATTTAAATAGCTGTTCTTTGCCAAAGCGTAATTATAATCGAATTCCACCTTGCTCACTGCTTCCTCATTCACATAGAAATAAGGAGCGTATAAATTAATGGTATTACGAATCGGGAAATATGCAATAAATCCAACGAAGAACAGTACAATCGCAACCATAACAATCTTGTAAATTCTGTCTTCCTTCTGAGCTTTTGCTTCCGCTTCTTTACGTCTCTGGACTTTTAAATCATATTTTGTCATTTTCTTTTCAGACATAATTTCAAAGTCTCCCTTCTAACACTAATGTACATATCATAGCTTTTTTGCAGCTTTTTGTAAATGCTTTTCACACTTTTTTCACATGCTTTTCCATGATGTAAGAACACCATATGGGACCGTTTGCAAAATGAACATCCTAGAGGAATGCCTCTCCTTATGGTAACCTACCTCTAACTGCTTAAATTTCACAAAATCACATTTGTGTTCTATGATTATTCGTGTCTCTTCAAGGTTAGACGGAGTGAGGTATCTGTCCGCATATTAGGCGGATTCGAATGTTTTATTATTGTTGCCAGCCTTCTTCTAAGGATAATGTCCCTATTTTTTTCGCTTAGAGAAAGTGCGTAAAAATTTCCCAAGTGACGGACTATGTTCCGGTTCATGTCGGGTCACGTCTTCGACACAAGGAAAGAGCTGTACACACTGTGGGAAATACTTGTATTTCTACACAGGTGAACAGCTCTTTTCTTGTGCTCGAAGCTTGAACAGACATGGACTAATCATCAAACGTAAGTCCGTCACTTCGTGAAATTTAAGCAGTTTCGACCAACAAAAAAATAGGGACATTATCCACAAGAAAAGGCTGGCACTAATTCACTTGGCGAATCCGCCCTACGCAGGACAGATACTTCACTCCGTCTAACACGTGCCGAGACACGAATGGAACACAAATGCTGATTTTGGAAATTTCTGCGCAGTTCTTGCAAGGTTTCCATTAGGAGAGGCATTCCTTTGGACCGTTCTTTTTTGAAAGCAGTCCATATGACAACACTACAACATGCGAAGAGCAGGCTGAACTAAAAGCCTGCTCTTTGCGAATATGAGAGAAAAGATTTCATTAGATTAAAGGTTTTTAATCACGGTATCGTACGCATCAATAGTAACGGTTACGTCACCGCTTTCGGTCTTAACAGTTGTGGTCTGCTCTACGTCGCTGTTGTTGATTACCACCAGCTTCTTGCTTTCTGGATAGTAAGCACATTCTGTGTAGAGGTTATCTGTCATGTATAAACCGGTTAAGCCTTCGCCGCCTGCGTAGCGGATTATCTGATAAAGCATGCGGGTATTCTCTAAATCTACCTCAAAGGAGGAAAGGTAAATTCCGAGACCCTTGCCAAACTTGTTCATGGTCACCTGAGGTCTGTTCTCCTCATCTGCCATAAGTACGGTAGCCTTACCGTCGGTTAAGAAGCGACCATCCTTCGCTGCAACGGTTGCACCCTCCGGTAAGATATTCTCGGTATCTTCTGCCTCGAAGCTCCACTTACCGTGACATACCTTAGCACCGGTATCTTCATCAATACCAAGTACATGAGCCATACGGAAGTAATTGTCATAGCCTGCTACTGCGGAAGGCTCATTAACACCGAGGAAGGTACCGCCTTCGTAAACCCACTTAGTTAAAGCAGTTACCAGCTCGTCATCCTTCCAAGCATCGCCGCCGCTCCATGCACTGCCTGCATAGCCTGCGTTGATGACTACATCCACGTCTGCTAAAGCACCATTCTTCACATCCTCGAAGGAAATGAACTTCACATCGATAGGAAGACCGGATAATGCTTCATTTACATGAATTAAATCATGCATATAGGTCTCATGGAAGTGACCGGATAAGGTCCATGAACGAAGCTTGCCCCAGCTATGAAGCACTGCTACCTTGGTCTTGATGGTGTAAGGCTTACCTGCATCATGGAAGCTTCTGATAAGTCGGAACTCATCCGCAACCTTTGCAATATAATCGTTAAAGTCAGGGAATGGAAGTGTTAAGCTTAAATATCCACCCAGACCGATTCTGTCAATCTTCTCGCGAAGAAGTGCTCTTCTTACGCTGTTCCAGTATTTCTTAGCATCTAAGGTAGGGTTACCGCCCTCGCTGAAGGTAGGTGCACCGCCAAGTCCCACCGGGAATAAATACGGATGCAATCTCAGCTCATGTGTTGGTACATCTACGCCTGCACAAAGTCTTGCTTCATAGCCGGAGAATACGCACTTGATAAGTCCGTCGAAGCCAAACTCCTGAAATCTGCCGTTCCAAGGCTCTACGCCAACCCAGCTGTCATCGTAGAATACATAAGCTTTCTTGCCATACTCATGTACCATATCGATTAATTTCTTACCAAAAGAAATTACAAAATCATTGATAAATGCCATCCAGTCAGCCTTCTTCTGGTTGCCCGGCATATGGGTTACATGTAAGTCACCCTTGTTGATGAAATCCTCTGCGGTCATACGATAACCATACTGCTTTTCGAACTCATCCAAAGCAAGGTCACTTACGGAATAATCATAAGAACCCCAGTCAGAGAATAAATGTCTGTTCTTTAAATCACTGCCCCAAATCCATACGAAGTTGTAGAACATAGAGGTGAAACGCACTACGGTAGTTGCCGGATGGGTCTCGCACCAATTCTTCATCCAGGAAAGCATATACTCCTGCGTCTCTGGATATCTTGGGTCAATCTGGAGAAGATGCTCCTTCTGCCAGTTGTTGGTAGTATGGTTGTACATGGAAATCTCTTCCCAGATACGATATGCAAGGAAGCTTACCGTATACTTGTGGAAAGGAGTGATTCCCTTTACAGTTACGGTTCCTTCTTCCTTATTATAAGTCCACTTATCGCAGTCTACTTTTGTATTAGTGGTTCTGTCATACACCTCCCAATACTTGAACGCTGCTTCGGTATCATTAATCTTGAACTGCTCTGCAAAAAAGCTTTCCATCAAAGAGATGGTAATAGTGTCCTGCGCTGCAACCGTAGCAGGGGTGCAGAGGAATGTCTGCTGGAGCTTATCCATGTTCTCCTTTGCCCACGCATTGTGGTCACGAATGATACAGATGGTGGAATAAATCCCGTAGCCGGAATGGGTAATCTCATCGGATAAAACGGTTCCGTCACTATCACGGATGACGTCCGCTCCCCATTTCTCAGCCATTTCTAATGTTAATTTCTCATAACCGGACTCGCCCGGAAGGGTAAATCCGCCCTTTTCCATATTCATGTCTATCCTCCCTCGAAAGGCTAGATTTTCATAGCTCTGCAAAGCTCTACAACCTGACCTCTTGAAACTATTCTTGTTAAATCATCGCTACCATCCTTTGCAAGCAAGCCCAGACTGCATGCGGCACGCACGTACTTTCTGGCATACTCTGCACATCTGTCATCATATGCACAAGGCTCCTCACCTGGAAGTGTCTTACGACTACTGTAACCATTCATGGCAAATACCATCAATTCCTCCAAAGTCACCTCTCTGGTGGGGAAAAACTTATCATCCTCTACCATCTCCGGCAGAATCATACCGTTCTGGTACGCCACTTCAATGGTTCCCGCATACCATTCATGACCTACGATATCTTCAAACATATCGTTGTACACGTTGGTGGGGAAAAATCTTGCTGTTTTAATCAGCATATCCAATACTGCAGCGCGGTCTGCGTTTTTATCCAGCTCCTCTATCTCGGAAAGAAGAAGGGCTCCTGCATTTGGATTGATAATGCCTTCATACATCGCCGGCTTGGCAGGAAGAACGATTTCTTCTTCATTTACCCAATCGCCAAAGCCTTCTGTCACGCACTTTGCAAGGAAACGGTAGGACGGACTGCTGTGCTGACCGCATACACGCTTAATCTCCTGTGCAATAAAGCCTGCCATCTTATAGGCTCCGAAGTCATTACTATGTGTAAAATCGTTAGGGAACAGGAACGCCTTAGAAGCCTCCAGTCCATTCGTAACGATAAAATCCTTACTTAGTCCATGTAAATCAAGCACCGGAGTCTCAGTTACCTTACCGATTTCTTTCACGGCTTCTGCATATTCCAGAAGTAAGTCGTTGTAGGTACCGTCACCCTTCCATGAATTACGGGCAAGGGGCGTCACCAATACCGGGTATGCACCACGGCTTCGGCACTCGTTGATATAGCCCAGCATGTTAATACGATAACCGCCTCTGGCTTTTAATTCCTCCAGCTTCTGGTCGTTGTGGCCGAACTGTAGGAAATAGTAATCTCTATGCTTACTGTACTGGTCGATGATTGCATAGTGGCCTTCCTTACGGAAGCTCTCCGTGGTCAGGCCGGAATGTGCATGATTGGACACTGCCACATCCTTATTTAAGTATGCTGTCAGCATCTGTCCCCAGCCGGAATAGCTGGTTCCCGGAGCATAGGGATACTCCGCACTCTGGTCTGTTACCGTAGAATCACCGGCAATATATATCGTCGGACACTTGGTTTCCACAATTGACACACTTGTCAGTCTCGGCTTATCTGCCACTACAGTAATGTCAAGTGTGGTATCCTGATAAATACGCTCCTGTCCACGAGGTACAATATCGCACACATTTATCACCGTTACAAAGCGCAGCTCCTGCCCTGCCTCAATGCTTCCCTTGTATGCCAATCTACGTCTTCCCGTAAAAATCAGCACATCCTTCATGGTTTCTTCCGGACGAATCACAATGGTTGCAAGGAAGTTCCCCTGCCTCGGCACATCCATCTTAAAGGACAATGGAATCCTGCGAGGCTCGCCCGGATAATGTCCGCCCTCTTCCTCCGCCAAAGCATCCACAATCGCCTTAGAATCTACATAACATCCATTTACATCATTCTGAATGTAGGTCAGATTCTTATCCTGATACCAGTACATGGTTTCAAAGCCGGAATTTAACTCCGGAAACTTCAGAAGTTCCTGCTGACGTCTATTCAATTCTATTACAAATCCATAGCCTTTACCCGGCTTATACAGATCCTCGGCTGTAACACCTATCACATTGGCAGTTGCAGAATCTACGCCAAATAGGAAATTCCTTCGAAACATTTCTATAAAGCTCCATCCTTCTGAATTTTATCAGATACTAATAAGGTTGAGAAAAATGCTAATGCAAGACCCTGGCCCCAGCCCTGAATCCAATCTCTTGAGATTCCACAGTAGCCCTCTACGTCTCTCATTACTGCTGTTCCGGCAGATACGTTCATAACCTTGCCATCTACGCTTACATTATCAAGTAAGCCCTTGATGGCTTTGTTGATATATTTGGTATGAAGAACATTGCCTCTCTCCAGCATTGCTGCTGCAATACCTGCCGATGCAGATACTTCTTCATAAGATGACTCATCATTTAATACAGTTCTCCAGAGACCATTCTCGGTCTGTACGGTCTTGAGTGCTGCCAGCTGCTCATTTAAAGAGCCTGCAACATCCATATACTTAGGATATAAATAACACTCCGGTAAAATAGTTCCTACCTGTGACATGGTGTAAGCTGCCCATGCGTTTGCTCTGCCCCAGTAGATACCGGACATATGATTGCCTGCAATATTGTCCCAGCCGTGATAGTAGAAGCCGCTGCTGGAATCCTGTAAAAACTTAATATGCCAATACCACTGATTTAATGCATCATTAATCATATCCTCGTCTTTATTCATGACACCAACTCGAAGCATCAGAAGTGCTGCCATAAATAAAGTATCTGCCCAAGCCTGCTCCGGGAAATCGTTGTTGGCAGAAACAGTGTGCTGGAGCACATTATCTCCAAAACGGAGCGCATCTTCACGAATATATTTTACCTTGGTCATCAGGATATCATAGTACTTCTGCTCACCGGTTGCCTGATATAAAGAAACAAGGCAGTGACCCATGGCACATGCATTTACGGTCCAAACCTCGGGAAGACCAAGCTCGATTAACTCATCCACACGATCCTTTAATAGAGTAAGGTACTCTTCCTTACCCGTTTTCTCATATGCCTGACTGATTCCGTAGTAGGCTACGCCGCATGGCCAGTCCCAAGTAAGATCCATATTCATAGTCTTTTTCACAATTTTGTCAATTACTTCTTCAATCTGCTTTTTGTCATAATCAAGCTTTAACATGTCGCTCCTCCGTTTTGGAATAAATTATTTGAAACAGTTTTAACACTTTCCTCTATGGAAAATATCATTTTCCACATAGGAAAATATGAAACTTTTCTTTAAAACAGCCCCCCAGCCAAGCCGGGGGGCTGTTCATCTAGCAATCTATGCTATTTATACCATTTCAATTACTGAAGACGAGTAGTTAATCCAGCATTGAATAACTCAAGTCTCTCGTCGATAACTGCCTGGTATCCAGCGTCTAAGTACTGCTGGCTTAAGGTCTCATATAATGCATCGAATTCTTCCGGTGCACACATGGTTAACTGATCTCTGTATTCAGGATAGATTTCTTCCTTAAGAGAAGTACCATACTCCGTTACAGCTTCGATAGAAGCAGCGAACAGACAGTCACTGTTGGACTTACTAGCGTTGTAAAGAGCAAGCTGGCCATAGTAGTTGTCAATGATATCCTGAGTAAAGTCTTCAGGAAGTCCCTTAGGAGAGATTGCAGCGATATCCTGCTCAATGTTACCGAAGGACTTAGAAGCAGTTACAAGCATCCAGTAGTCAACGTTGTTGTTATGACCCTGCTGCTCTGCAAGACCAGACTGATCACCAACAGCTACAGGGTTTCCATCTTCTCCCATTGTATAGTTAACACCTTCGATACCCCAGGTCATTGTGAAGAGGTTCTCATCCTGTGATAACCACTCTAAGTACATCATTGCTGCCTTCACTTCATCTTCAGAAGCAGTGTTAGAGAAACCAACCATTGCACCGAATACGTTGTTAGGTCTGTAAGCGTTAGAATATCCCCATTCTTCATCATAAACAAATTCACTATTACATACAATAACCCCTAAATCTCCATCCGGGTTAGCCTCATAGAATGAGTTAAGTACGTTCATGGTAGAAGAAGTATAACCTGCCCACTGGAAAGCCTTACCATTGATGAAATCTGCCTCTTCATCAGCAGCTGCTCTTAAGTAGTACTCTGGGTTCTTGATACCATTGTTGTAGTAGAAGTTCTCTCTCTTTAACAGGTTGTACTGTGCTTCGGTAGAGAGTGCAGGAATCTGGTAGTCACCGGTGGTAGCCCAGGTAACCTCATCCTGAGGATAGCTTCTGAAATTGTAGTTCTGGTCAGCACCTGCACCGGATACCTTGTAACCAGGGATTGGATACTCATGTCCATTCTCAATTAACTTAAGAAGTAATTCATTTAATTCGGTCTGGGTCTGAGGATACTCAGTGTAACCAGCTTCCTTTAACCAGTCCTCACGATACCAGGTAATCCAGGTATAGTTGGTGTTACCATAAGGTCTCTTACCAAGTAATAAGTAATCCTCGCCACCTAACTGGGTATAACCAGTCAGACCATTTTCCTCCATTGCTGCCCAGTAGGTAGGTGCAATCTGCTTGAAGGTATCAATATCGTATGGCTGTAAATAACCATCTGCCTGCCAGGTAGCTAACTTATCGTAGTCATACTCTGCACAGATAGTAGGAAGAGCCTGATCTGCTGCTAATAAAGCATAGTCAGTCATAACGTCAGAACGGGTAATTCCAACATATTCTACCTTGATGTTGTACTTATCACCAAAGTTCTCCTGTACCCAGTTTGTCCAGTAATTGTTCTCAACGTCTGAGCATCCGTTACCAGAGTCACCACGGTCATAAACAGGAATCTGTAAAGTTACCTGCTCAGCGAATGGCTGCCAGCCTTCGATACCAGCTACTGCTGGAGCTGCCTCGCTAGATTCTGCTGGAGCTGCTGCACTGCTTGATTCTGCTGGAGCCGCCTCGCTGCTTGATTCTGCTGGAGCTGCTGCACTAGAATCTGCTGGTTCGTCAGAACCGCCACATGCTGTTAAGGTACCCATTGCCATAGCACCAGTAAGTGCGATAGCAAGAAGTTTCTGAAGAGTATTCTTCTTCATAATGAAATCCTCCTTTTCATTGAAAAACTTTAATTATAATAGTTTTTAAAGTTCTGTTTTATGTATAAACCCTTTCGGGCTGATACCAAGAATAAAGATAATAGTCCTTTCTATCCTTTTACTGCACCAATCATAGTACCCTGTACGAAATACTTCTGCAAGAAAGGATAAATGATAATAATCGGAACAGTTACGAACATAATACTCGCTGCCTGTAATACTTCCGGCGCGGACTGTGCCACACCACCGGTATCTGCCAAAGAAGCTCTTTGTCCCTCCGAAGCGGATGCTACTAACTGATACAGCTTGAACTGAATCATCTTTAAGTCAGCACTTCTTGTATAGTACATATTATCGGAGTATGAATTCCAACGTCCTACCGCATAGAATAAAGACAAGGTTGCAATAATCGGCTTCGATAGCGGAAGGATAATATGTCTTAAAATCTGGAAGTTTGTAGCACCATCAAGGAATGCGGACTCTTCCAAGCTGTCCGGAATGGTACTCATGAAGAAGTTCTTCATAATAAGCATATTATACGGTGAATAAATCAACGGTAAAATAAGTACCCACATAGTATCCAATAGGTTGATATCGGATAATAATAAGTATGTAGGAATGATACCGGCGCCGAAATACATCGGTACCATTAAAATAAAAGTAATAAATGATCTACCCTTTAATCTCTTCTTAGAAAGAGGATATGCTGCACAGGTACAAACAATCATACCAAGCAAGGTAAAGATTAAGGTTACTACTACGGAGAAGCCCATGGAATATGTCATGGATGAATCTCCAAAAACCCTTGCAAACGCATCAAAGTTAATATCCTTCGGCCAGAAGTAAACTGACTGGGACATAACTGCTGTCGTACCGGAGATGGACTTTGCTGCTACATGAATAAAAGGAAGTACACAGGTCGCACACAGAAGCACGATAACTGCCATCATAATCACGTCGCCGATTCGGAACTTGTTAATGGCACGCGCGCCACCTGCTGAATGTGATTCTTCAGCTACTGCTTTTTTCTTACCCACTCTGCTCACCTCCTATAATAATCCGTCTTCGCCAAGCTTCTTGGCAATCTTGTCTGATAAGAGTACTAAGACAAGACCAATCAGGGACTGGAACAGACCAACGGCTGTTGCCATACTGAACTTAAGCGTTCCAAGACCCTTATTGTATATGTACACTGCCAGTTGATACTGGAACTCTTTAACCTGAGTATTTTCAAATGCGGTCAGACGTTCTAAGTTACTACCCATTACACGACCAAGGTTCATGATAAGCAAGGTAACGATGGTACTCTTGATACCCGGTAAGGTGATGTGCCACATACGCTTCCATCTTCCTGCACCGTCAATCATTGCTGCTTCATAAAGCTCGCCGCTGATACCGGTAATCGCTGCCAGATACATGATGGTTCCCCATCCCATATTCTGCCATACACCGATTAACAGATAAGTCACTGCCCAATGCCATTTCTCATTCAGGAAAGGAATACCTTCTGAAATGATACCCGCATCCATAAGTGCGATATTTACTAAACCGGAGGAAGGTCTGAACATTGTCAGAGCAACACTACCGATAATCGCCCAAGAAAGGAAGTGAGGCAGATACAGAATTGTCTGTGTAATCTTCTTAAATCTAGGATAACGAAGCTCGTTTAAGATTAACGCCAAAACAATCGGCATCGGGAATCCTACTAATAAATCCGCTATGTTAAACACGATAGAGTTACGCAATGCGCGAATAAAGTCTCTGTCTTTAAAAATTTTAATGAATGTCTCCCAACCTACCCATTCACTACCGTCATATCCTTTTGCCGGCTTGTAATCCATGAATGCCATACGCAGACCCGGATATGCAGCATAGTTGAATACAACTACCATAACGATTGGGAATAAGAGCAGCAGATATAACTGCCAGTCTCTTTTTAATGCACTTTTCCAAGATGTCTTTGTTCTCACCTGGGGCTTGGCTGCAGATTTCTCTTTTGCCATTTCAATACCTCCCTACACTTTTTGCATACTGTTCTTTGTTAGGTACATTATCCTACATATGACGCCTCTTTTCTATTCAATTATACATGAAAAGTACGCAATTTCAACCATTTATTTTATTTTTCATATTTTTGTTGTTGACTATTTGTACATAAAAGCGTTGTTTTTTGTGGGATTGCTTAGCAGAATGCCCACCTTGTTTACAGTTTGTTCATAGATTTTTACAATTTATTCACGAAAATGTAAGCTCTTACATTTTTTTCTGCAAAGAAATGGTTGATTTTCTTCGATTGAATTGCTATATATAGTAGTAGGAGTTTTTTGTACAATACAAGTACTTGATTTTAACCCTTTCTTCGTCATTTTGTATAATGGTAACTATTCAGAGCTAAACGAATTTGTGAGAAAAAGACTGAGCAAGCGTGCTTGCGGAAGACTGTCTGCACAAATTCGCATGGCTCTGAATAGTTATATATGACGAAAAATCCACCACATATAGGAGGGATTTCACGTGTCAAAGCCAAAAAGCACTGTAACTGAATATCGAAATTATTATCTCCCCCCTAACTTTCCGGCATTGCTTCTTTCGGGAGACTATTGGAAAATTTCTGACATCCCCAGCGGACGCCTTCATTTTCACAATTGCCTTGAAATCGGAATCTGTCACAGTGACAGTGGTATGATGGAATTCTTCGGCCAGCCTGCCCCTTTTAAAGCAGGAGACATTGTTGTGGTTCCCCGAAATATCCCACATACTACTTATAGCACAAAGGGTACGGAGAGCCGCTGGTCCTATATCTACTTTGATCCGGCAGAGCTCCTAGGCTCCATGCTTCCATCCACTTGGAAGACCTTGGACTTATCCCTAAGCACCTTCCCCATGCACCGGTATATTATGCACAAGGAAGAGTTTCCCCAGATTTATCAGCTTGTGGTAAGTATCATCGCTGAGCTGGAAGAAAAAAGACCCAGCTACCAGATTAGTGCCAAAGGTCTTTTTCTCGCTTTGTTTATTGAATTGTATCGTATACAGGCCATGGAAGGCAAAGGCAAAGCCCTGACAGCTTCGGAGGGTGAAGGGCCGGACAACTCTCTGGTTATCGCCCCTGCGCTGGATTATATCGAAGAAAACTACATGCAGCAGTTCTCCATTGACCTGCTGGCAGACCTGTGCCATTGGAGTCCTACCCACTTCCGTCGTGTATTCCACGACATTATGGGAACCTCTCCTCTGGACTTTATCAACAATACGCGAATCATGAAGTCCTGCAATCTGCTCCGCAGCACCGAAGAATCCATTCTGGACATCTCCGAGCAGGTGGGCTTCCACTCTGTGTCCAGCTTCAATCGGTATTTCACCAAGGTTATGCAGATGTCACCCAGAGAATACCGCAAGCAGATGGTTCAATCCGACAAGCGCGCAGAAAATCAATCCATTCTGGAATACGCCGGTTGGATGTTCCCGGAGAAATAGACAGAGCTGCCGCAGAATAACCGCTCTCCCGGAAATACCACACCTTGATATGCAGGATTTTTATTCGCAGACAATCAGCTCACACTGATAACCTTCCAGAGTAAGGTGTTCGCTGTACTCTTTTTCTGTCAGCACACCCTTACCTGGACGGTTCATAGGTACTTGCAACTTGTGTCTATTCATGTTCACATAGAAGTACTGGTTCTCTGCAATCTTTCTTCCCTGTACACAGTGGGGCAGTTCAGAATGCTCGTCGCCATAACAAAAAGCTGCAATGAAATATCACTGCAGCTGAACCATCGTTATAATAAAATATGCTTTCTATTACTTAGATTTCGTGCTTTGCGTCCAGTTAATTAGTCCTATTTATAACAACTCCCTTACATCCCAGCTATTATCAAATAGGGAATCCTCCATCTTATATCTCTGCAAACGGTTATTGTCCAGCAAAAAAGCTGGTAAGGCACCATCCTCTATCTCGATTTTGCTAAGCTCTGCCGCCCCCATTCTAAAGCAATTCCCACTGTCTGGTTATCCACCGTGGCTCTGGCTTCCTGCTGCTCAATGGTACCGTTATAAATCGGTATGGGACGATACCCAGCCAGTCCACTTTTTTCCTACGGGAGCCCACACCTTAAATATCTCTTTACCTTTCATTCTGTTCACCATTTCTTTCAATCAGAACAGGAATATCTGCAGCATTGGAATCAATACGTGGAGATTCGCTTATTCTTGCATAATATCCGGCATGCTTCCCATCAACTGTATAGGAGCCTAGGCAGACATGAAAGCTTTCTCCATTCTCGCCTGCTAACGGTTTACTGTTAAATCTCTTCTGCGCCAAGGGACCTGTCAGTTCCAAGTGCTGATTTAAAAACTCTTCCGCAGCCCTCGTCTCTTTATCCAAGGCTTCTGTTAAACGCTCCAATTCTTCATGCTCTTCCTGCGTTCTTCATATTTATCTTTTGGAATAGGCACTAGTTTCATATGTCATAATCTCCCTGTTAATCTTCCAGATAGCAGCGATATTCCCGCATATCCTTCTCCATTTATTTCCCCTCATATATCCTATAAGAAAGCCCCCAAATCTTACTTGACTTGAAGGCTTGATTCCAAACATATTATATTTCGCTGTTTGCTAAATCCATCACCATAAACAATAACATGATATGAGGATTTTTACCAATCAATTTACAGAAATTTACATTTTCGGGGTAGGATTTGCATACTATCTGTCCATATTCAGACTCTCTATCAAGGCAAGTGCCTCACTGTCTGCTTTTTGTGCCACATCAATTAAGTCACATACCTTATCACGGACAGCTTCCTCAGAAAGCTTCTTTAGCATCCCCTCCATATCTGAAGGATCTCCAAATAAGGTCCACATCTTCTCTGCTGCCTCTGCACACCTGGTAAATGCCTCTGCAATCAGGAGATGCTTTCCCTTATCTGGCGAATCTGCCTCCCCAAGCGATTGAAAAAACCTTGCTGCATTCCTACGTCCATCCGTTATACAGGACATGGCATCCATTTGGCAAAGCATCTTCTCAAACAGCACAAACAGATTGTCCGTCACCGCAAAATCGCTCTTATTCTTTAATGCTCTCTTCCATGCGTCATAAGCATAAAGTCCTTTGCTGTAGTCATACTCTGTCCTTCCGGTCAATACCTTTGCGCCATTGGCAATAATTTCTGACGTACGAATTTTTTCACCATCTATGGCACCCATACACATAACTGCCTGGGTATCCGTATTCTCCCACCAGTTACTGCAAATAAAATATCCTGATTCATCCACCTCCAGATTCACAGCAAACTCCGGATCATTCTGGAAGAAGTTCCAGCCCAGCAGCTCTTCTCCATTCTTCCGATATCCGGTAATAATACATGGCTCCGGCGGACCGATAATCCCCAGCGCAATGCAAGGGTAACCCTCATCGATATGACTCTTAATAAAATCAATAAACCCTTCCTTGGTTGTATCCTCATCCCTTCCTAAAAAAGAGAACTCCCGACCCAACGCCTTGGCACCAAATCCATAGATCTCATTGGTCTCCTCCAATGTGTGAAAGATATCCACATTGCTCAAATCCCACATCTGATTGTTCCAGACCAATCGAAACGCCGCCCCGCTGGAAACCATGGTGAAATAATACTCCAAGTCCTCCCCCAAATACTCAGAGCATGCCTTTAAGCAGATAGGGTAAGGCGTGCAGCCTCCATATACTCCGTGCGCCACTCGGGGAACCCCATACAAAATAGTGCTTTCTTTGCTTTTATATACATTCTTATCCATATACATATCGCTCCTTCGCTCTTTTTCCGTAAGGAGCCCGATACCGTATACACCGGGAGAAAGCTCCGTCTTCCCCACCACCGGACGTATATTCCGAAAAGCACTGGGCGTCATCCCAACAATCTTTTCAAATGCCCGGGTATATGTCTCCGGGTTGGAAAACCCATATTGATAAGCAATCTCCAAAATCGTCTTCTCTGTATGCAACAAATCCATACAGGAACACTTTATCTTTCTTATGCGCACATATTTGGCCAGCGAACACCCGGTATTTCTTTTAAACAAATCCCGGATATGAGCAATAGAAAAGCCCACACGCCTCTCCAATTCCCCATAGTTGAACTTCTCCTCCTTCATATGCGCCTCTATGTAACAGACGATTGCCCCCACACTTGCCGGATAACTCATATCAGACTCCTTTTTCATCGCGATGTGAGTTTATTATAAGCTCTGAGATTGTACCTGTCTTGACTTTTTTGAGGAAGGATAGGGGAATAATTCCGTCCGATTGCTTCTGTGTGCCATGAGTGTGCAATAAAGATGCACCTTTTACCGCCTACCTTCGAAAAGACGAAATTTACATCACTATTCTAAACAAAACTATATCACTGACCCACAACATAAGGTTTGCTATACCATACTTTTTCAGAATCCTTTGCCTGTTCCTTTAATATGCTATCCAAAAGATCGCATATATACTCTACCTGTTCTTTCATACCATTATCAACAGTTCCATAAATCAGCCCTGATTTTATCTTCTCCTTCATTTCTAAACTGTTATTGATTCCAAGAATCAAAGGAATACCTAGCTTATTAGCCTCATAATAATCATAAATTCCAAGTGCCATATCATCATTATTACAAACTACCGCTTCCACATTTTCAATTATTTTTTTATCCAACTTAGAAAACTCATCATATGCAAGTGTTCTTTGCCAATCCGCTGATATATTCTCTAACTGGTTCAAGTTTACATTTTGACTGTTCTCCAAGAAGCCATTCGTACGGCGTATTGCATCAAAATGTATTGCCTCACCTTCCACCAACACATAGTCCAGCTTGTTGTTCTTGTTTCGATCCAGTTCTGCCTTCTGTTCATTCCATGCCTCCGTAATCATGTCACCCTGCATAGCACCAGCAGCCTTTGCATCCGTTCCCACATACCAGATATTATCTGATATTGATAAATCCTTTGCATCTATCTCTCTGTTAAACAGAATAACCGGAATATTAAGATCTGCTGTTTCATTTAAGACATTTGCAGCGGAAGTTGGCTTCACCAGATTGATTAACAAAACATCAAAATTTTGTGAACACATATACTGCAACTGCTTTTTCTGACGATTTAAGTTTCCTTCTGCATCAAATATTTCATATAGAACCTTTTTGCCAGAAAAGTCATACTCATCAATCGCATCCTGTAAATGTTCAACATAATTCTGCATAAAAGTATCGTCCATATTATAAACTGCGATGCCAACATGAATATACTCGTCTTTTCGCTGCGGCATCTTCCATGCAATGATAACACCTACTAACGTACCCAATAGCAAAAGCAATATGAAATTATAACTAAATAATCTTCTTTTCATATGTCTCCCCTATTCTACCAACAGCGAATCGATATCTCCACTTTCAATCGTAGTTCCATCCACCTTCATACACTCCAAGCATATATCATCCATACTTCCGCCCTGATAATACTCTTGAATCTTTTCCATACTGCTATATCCAAGCTTGTATGTATTCTCAACATAAATGAATTGATTCTTATCCTCTATTAATTGCTTAATCACTTCGGCAGATACTGGAACAGAATATACATTCTCACTAATCTTTTCAAAGGTTGCTGTGTACAAAAAGCAATCCCTCATGGTATCTGTAATAGCAAGCACATTATCAAAACTATATTCTTCATCGGTATTTTCATTTATATATTCTTCTGGATATACCAACAAAACTCCAATTGCATGATTCCCCTCTTCCTCTGCAATCAATGCTTCTAATTCTTTCATAGAAACGCTATCTTTATACCAGACATCCAAAACAATGTCGTTGTTCAATGCATAATCTCTAACGCCATCCATCACTCTGGAATAGTCCTTAGCTTCCTCCCTTGGCAAAACAACCGCAACGGTATTCTTTTTTTCTACATTTGATCTCGAAATCATATATTGCATTGAAAATACGGCAATCAAAAGAATCAAGAGAATCAGTAAAAAATGCTTTCTTTTACTATTTTTCATCTATATCCTCCAGCTTAGGAATGGTTATAGTTGCCGTTGTTCCTTCATCCAATTCGCTTATAATAGAGATTCCATACTCTTCTCCATAGATCAACTTGATTCTCTCATTTACATTGCGCACACCAATACCAGAACCACGTTTACTAGAAACCACTTTATTATTCATGATATAGTCAATCTTCTCCTCGGTCATACCAAGTCCGTTATCTACCACATCGATATGAATTACTTCATCTTTCTCATATACATTAATATCAATCTCTCCGTCCTCATACATACCCTCCATACCATGATAGATAGCATTTTCTAACAAAGGCTGGATAGATAACTTAGGACAAAGATATTTCATCAGTTCTTTATCTGCATTAACACAAAACTCAAATTTATCCCTAAATCGAATATTCTGGATTGCAAGGTAACTTGTTGCATGCTCTAATTCTTTTTCCAAAGGAATGATATCCTTTCCTTGACTCAATGAAATACGGAAGAATTTTGCCAACAGGGAAACCATCTGCTCTGCACCTTCATATTCTCCACTTTGAATCATCCAAATGACAGAGTCTAATGTGTTATAAAGGAAATGCGGATTAATCTGAGATTGCAAAAGTTTCTTTTCCATCTTGCGCTTTTCTCTCTCGTTTTTGCGAATCTCTTCCATCTGTTTTTGCAGCTTATCGACCATAGTATTAAAGTGCTCACTTAGAATTTTCAGCTCTCCAATACCATCTTCCTTGGCCTTAACCTGATAATTACCTTTCCCAAACTCTTGCATTGTGTGCATCAACTGATATACTGGATCTGTAAAATTACGGAACAATAAAACATCTAAAGTAATCAACACAATTCCCACTAACAGTAAAATCAACCATGCCACATAATAGATGTTTAGGTTTTCTATACGAATATTGGCCATGGAATTTACAACGACGATATTCCAACCAGTATATCCGATCTGTTGTTTTTCTATTACCCACTTGGTATCTCCATATGTCTTCAACAGATAATTACTACATTCCGGCACACACTCCAGTGTCTTTTCTTCATACAAACCAGACTGAATCGCTCTCATAAATGGATGATAAAGCAGCTGATTATTCTCATCCATCAGATAACAGTATTCCGTTTTTTTATTCTTATAATCATCTAAAATAGTTTCTATGCAATCTGTATAGTATTGCACACACAACACACCAGATTTCACTATTCCATTATCTACATACTCTATATAACGACTTACCTGAAAGGCATGCTTCATCACATCGGTATAAACAAGCTCTTTTGCTCCAAAATAAACAGTCTCAATATTACTTTTTGCCTGAATAAACCACTCTTCATCTTTTGCCGTTTTTCCAGACACTTTGTCAGAGTGCCAGATACAGTTTCCTTTCGAATCATAGAGAGCAATACCATAAACACGCTCAGTCACACCACTAAGCAAATCATTTAAGGAAGCCGAAATTTCGTCGTCATGAAAATCATAGTTTTTTATATTTTGATAATAAATCATATTTGTCAAATCACTGATTTCTTCAATCTCTCTTTCAATTCCCTGTGCAAGAGAATCTTTCTGTTTTCCAATCTCTTCAACAGCTTCCTCAATGAAATACTTGGAAAAATAATGGGAAAGCATCACCATGCAACTGATTATACAAAGTGCAATAGAAATTGACATAATCAGTGGGAACAATATTCGAATACTCAGCTTTTTATTTCCCATTCTTTGCTTCCTCAAGTTTTCTATATTTTGCAGGAGAAAAACCACAGTTTTTCTTAAACACATAACTAAAATAATTTGGTTCTGGATAACCTATCATCTCTCCAATCACATGGCTCTTATAGTCGGTCTTATCCAGTAATCTTTTCGCCTCTTCCATTCTTCGATTAATTAAGTAATTCAAAAATGTTGTTCCTGTTTCCTTCTTGAAAATCTTTGAAAAATAAGAAGAACTAACATGCAATTCCTGACATACCATTTCCACAGACAGCGCCGGATCTTTGAAACGCTCCTCCACAATTTTTATCGCATTTTCTGCCAGTATCACATTATTATCAACCTGCTTTTTCTGAATCAAAACACGAATCAATTGACAATAATTCATCAACCAATTATCCAGTTCTTCTCCGGTATCCAACGACAATATCTTAACTGCCATCTTCTTCGAACCTGAGAATTCCTCATCAGAAGTAATCTGATACTTTTTATATAGACGTGAAATTGCAAACAAAATCTCCAGGATTACAATCTGATACTCATTCAGATTATAGTGTGCAGACTGTAACTTATGAAGCAGCTTCTCTACTTCAATTTTCAATTCTTCTTCTGAACAAAGCGTAATAATCTTTTCAATGGATTCTACCTCAGCTGACCAGTCATTTTCTTTTTTCTGAAGCGGTAAAATATCATTATAATAAGTATAACATTCTTCTCTGATAACAAGGTTGTAATCTAGTGCCTCTAACGATTGTGCATACAAAGAAGGAAGCTCCTCTATAGTTCTGCAACAAGAGCTGATTCCACAAGATATTCCAACATGAAAGATACGATTGATCTTTACAGAGGTTTCCTCTATAGTTTTTGTAATGCGTTCAATATCATGTTTTTTATTGTTGCATAACAAAAATACTTCCTTGTCCGTCATACCAAACTCATAAACATTTGCAATCTTTTCAAATGCTTCCTTAATAGTCTCTTTAATCGACAATTCCGATAATACATCTTTGGAATCACCTTCACGCATTTTTACTGTGACAAGATAAAAAGAATCATATTCAAGATTTAATTTCAAGTTTTTGATCTGCTGATCTCGATAATGGTCTTCCAATGACTCGGTTACCAACTGTGAAAAGAACTGTTGTCTTAAAAGCGGAAGGCTTACAGCATACACGTTTTCCAAACGAGCACGATTCATCTTTTCATCATACTCTTTCTCCAATTCTTCGTACATATTAGTTAATAGCCTTCGCATCTCATCATGGTTGATTGGTTTCATGATATATTCTGAAACACCATAACTGATTGCCATTCTTGCATACTCAAAATCATCCCATCCAGAAAACAGAATAATCTTGGTATTCATATAGTTATCGTGAATCGCCTTAGACAACTCCAAACCATCCATAAATGGCATCTTAATATCACTGATTAAAAGATCTGGATGATGCTCCTCAATCAGTTCCAACGCTTCCTTTCCGTTCTGCGCAGTTCCCACAACTTCAAAACCCAGCTCTCCCCAAGCAATACCATTTTTCATTCCGAACAATATCTGTTGTTCATCATCAGCCAAAACAATACTAAATGTTCTCAATCTGTACACTCCTTGCACAATCTGCAATCACCTGCAACTTTTCATTTTCCTCTGAGAAATAGTTAATACAATTCTCTTCTTCTAAAATTGTAGCATCAAATAATTTTTTATCAAATCCTTTTTGCTATTATTTAAATCATTTTTACTTATGGGGACTTAACTTATATGGCCTTAAATTATATGGTTTGCTTCCCCAAATCACATCTGACTTCTTACCAGTAAAGCCCGTAACCTAAAAAGAAAAGACAAGCCGACTACATAGCACTGCTAGAAATCAACTCGTCTTATCCATACTATTTTATAATGAATGTCAGGTACCCTCAATCAAACCAATATTCTTTTCCATGATATGACGTGGATGAGCCGATAGATTAACACCATAAGGACTCTCATCTGTTTTCATGTTATTATGAAGTGCCAAATCTAACACTGACACATCCTCATGGGGTCTTGTAATCGTGTCGTGCGCTGATTCTGTAATCTTTGCAACTACCGTCTTCATGAATTCATCATCCAATTTATATTTCTTCTTGAATACTACATATGCAAGTACAACACCAATTGCCGGAATCAAACACATCAATACTCGAATTGAGTTCTGTGTTGCCAATGACTGTACCGCATTGGGAACATAACCAGTTAACTCTAATACAAACCCAATCGATAATGATGATAATGCAGCTGTAAACTTAACAATCAATGTCTGAAGCGAAAATACAACACCTTCATTTCTTGTACCTAATACATACTCACCATAATCTACTACATCTGCCAGGAATACTGTTGCACATCCAAGCTCCAAACCCGTGCCCGTCTTAACAATGATACCTGCAATTGCAGTTAAAGCAATGTTTGTTGGACAGAAGATACCAACAAGCAATAATAAAACCAAACCAATTGGTGGAAGTAAACAAGCTAAGAAAAATGCCTTCTTTCTTGATAATAACTTTGTAACCTTAGGGAAAATTAATAATCCAACAACCTCAGCAACAGAAGCACTGATCATAAAAGCGGATAACATTCCTGCATTATTACATACATAGTTGAAATAGTATGTAGCTACACCCATGATGAACTGGATTGCTACATTGTATAAGAGAATTAATAATACTGCCCATTTTAACTGATCGTTCTTCTTGATAACTGTAAAAATATCTTTGAATCTTAATTTCTCTTTCTTCTCGCCACCCTGCTGAACCTTGGGCAAGTTGATAACACAAACAGCCATTGTGAAAATGAATGCCGCTGCAATAATTAATGCGAATCTATGATAACCTGTGTAATCTCCACCTAAGCCCTTGATAATCTGAACGCCAAACCCTGCGATGATAAGTGACTGCCCGATACTAGCAAAAATTCTTGGCAATACTGAAACTTTTTCACGTTCTTCTGGATCCGAAGTTAAATTTGGAATAATTGACCAATAAGGAATATCCATAATAGTGTAAGTCATTCCCCAAAGTATATAGACCACAGAAGCAAATACGCATAAGCTTATGCCCGACAGATGAAAATCTGTAAATACTATTACAAATACAAATGCATTGATTAATGTACCTATAACCAACCAAGGAACAAATTTTCCCCAGCGGCTTCTCGTATTATCTACAATCATACCCATAATCAAATCATTAAACGCATCCCACAGCTTAGCTACAAAAAACATTGTTCCAATAAATGCTGGTGCTACCTTAATAATATCTGTGAAATAAATCATTGAAAAGGTTGCAATCATTCCGTAGATCAAATCCTTTCCTAACGCACCAAAGGCAAATGTATATTTTACTCTTCCTGGTATTTTTCCCTGGAATACCACTCCGCTTTTACTACAATTCTCCATTGCCGCTCCTCCTCGTTTGTTATTGCCGTTTTCTTTACTGTGATTGAAGTTTATCATTTTGCTCTGGAGAATGACATTCGATATTCTATTCAAAAAATAAGATTTTCTATTCTAAACCACTTTTTACCCTTATGCATCTTTAAAAATAGGCAAAAACTAGCCATTTTAGCCTAGTTTTTGCCCGGGGAGCACAACATCGTGTGATCAAACCCTACTTTTTCTTTACCTTCCTTCCAGTAATTGCCACCAGCATTTCCTTTCAAGCGTTCATCATCTAGAACAAATCCTTTTTTCAAATATTCTTTTAGAATATTCGTTGCCCATATTCTAAACTGAACGCCTCGTTGAGATTTCACACGATATCCCACTGAAATTATGGCATCAAGATTATAATAATTGGTTGGTTTTGTAGAAAATCCGGATTTTCCGAATTTTCTCATGGTCTCTTCTTGTTGCAATTCACCCTCTGAATATATATTCTTAATATGCTCATTTATTGTTGACTTCGCCTTTTGAAATAATTCAGCCATGTTCTCTTGCGTAAGCCATACCGTTTCATCACAAGTTGCATCCAAATCACACACTCCACATGTGTCGGGCACCGAAGAAGAATACAATTCTTCAGTAGTGTCTAATGAAGAAGAACACACTTCCTCGGCACTCGGTGGCTCACATAAATTCTGTCTGTCCTCGTCTAATTTCATCTCATAACCAACATTCAACAGTTCAGTCTGATTAGCCATAATCAAGCCCTCCTTATGAATGTTTTCATATCAGGGCACCTGCCACTTATAAAAATAACAGATGCCTTGCTACCTTAATCAGTATACCACAATCTACGCTGACTGTATTGTACTTTTTCAGCTTTGAACCAATCCTTTGCATTTAGAATAACGCTGTTGCCATTCCCTTTCATAACAAAGTTCAGTTTGAACGGGTCTACGGGGCCATCGTCATTTGCTTCTCCCACAATAACCGTTTCCACAATACTTTCAAATACCACTCTGTCAAACTCCTCCAAAATATTGCCATCGGATAGAGCCTTCTTTAAAGATGCCATTCTCTTACCTACAACCTTCTGATTGGAAACATTCTCCTGCAAAATTTCAATGTTTTCCTTGGACTTTTGGGTTTTTACGGTAAGGTCTTCATACTTTTCATCGTATGCTTCCTTGGAAATCCCTTCATCCAGATACAAGTCAGTAAGTTTCTTTCTGCGCTGTTCCAAATTCTCCAAAGCCTTCTGCTTTTTCAGTCTGCCGATATCCTCATTATTGGTGCTAATATCTTCAATGACACCAACAACTGAATCTATCACATCATCAAAGCTTCCTGCCAGCAGCTTGTATGCTTCAAGAAAAGCATTTTCCAAAATGGACTCATGCACCGACTTACTGTTAGGACAGTTATGCTTGCCCTTATTAGCGGCATTTCTGCAATACCCCACCGGTGTTTCATACTTGGAACTGCTGTGAAGGGTACGCCTTGTAAGCTTCGTACCACAGAAACCGCATTCGCACATGCTGGAGAGGGCATATTTCTTGGTGTACTTTTCTCTTTTGCCGTCTGCCTTTTTATCGGACTGGCGGTTACGGGACAAACGAATTTCCTTTGTCTGCTCCCACACTTCCTTACTCACTATAGGCTCATGGTGATCATGAACATAATACTGCTCCTCTTCTCCGAAATTCTCAATACGCCTTTTGGAGATAGGGTCTGTGGTAATGGTTTTATCCTTCGGATGATAGTCATACCCAAGACATCCGTTAAAGCCCATAAGCTCTCCTCGTTTCATCTTCATCTTAATGCCCATCTTCACATTCTTGGATGTGGATTCCACCTCGTTCTGAGCCGGCGTACCCATAAGAGTCAGCATCATTTCGCCCTGCTCTGTCATGGTGTTGATATTTTCCTTTTCAAAAATCACCGCGATGCCTCTTTCCATCCATACAATCCTGAATCATTCGCTGAAACTGCTCACGCTTATCCACCTTTGTTCCGGTAATCGCTTCATCCGCATAAATTCCAACCATAACCCAGTCCCGGTTCTCCGATATCTTCTCCTGATAATACTTCTTCCGGGACTGGAAACTCTCAAGCTGCTCCCCGTCATCCGTACTTACACGAACATACGCTGCAACTCTCTGTCTTGTGATAACAAGTGGCTTGCGGTACTATACCTGTAGAGATAATGTCTTTCAATAAATGTGTAACAAGTGCTCTTCTATCTGTAATAAGTTGCAAGTTCCATTATTTTTCTACGAATTTCTCCCCTTTCAAATCCTCAAAAACTTTGATTACCCAATTATCTTCCTGCGCTCCTTTGGATACTTCATATACGCAAATAGCCCGAAGCGATAATACGCTCCGGGCTAAACTTAGCCTATTACTAATTTAAGAAGATTCTTAATTTATCCTTCGATGGCAATAAGCTTTTTATCTTCTATCTGTGCTTTTTTCTCTTCCTTTTTCGGAATAGAAAGTTTTAAAACACCACTTTCATACTTCGCATGAACATCTTCCTGTCTGATATCCTCACCCACATAGAAAGATCTGCTCATACTTCCTGCATAACGTTCACGACGTACAAATTTTCCAGTCTTCTCTTCTTTTTCTTCTTTGTCCAGACCTTTCGCTGCACTGATCATCAGATATCCATTTTTCAGTTCCAAAGAAAGTTCCTCTTTCTTAAATCCCGGAAGATCGATATCCACTTCATAATGATCCTCCTGTTCTTTCACATCTGTCTTCATCATGTTTGCAGCATGACGTCCATACAACTTTTTCTCTGCTTTCTTCATTGCCCGGTCATCAAATACTGGGAAATCAAAGAAATCATCAAAGAACTCGTCAAATAGATTTTCTCCAAAAATACTAGGTGTTAACATAATCATCTCTCCTTTTTCAAAATAATTTTTGAAACTGGGGATGTTTAGGAAGAATCATGAACTTGTGGTTCTTTCTTTCTCCGGTTTCTGATTATGTTATAACGCTATTGTTAGCACTTGTCAATAGTGAGTGCTAATTTCTTTGTGAACTTTTTGTGTCTCCTTTCCTCCAAATATTTATCCGACCAGATTCAGACCGTTTGTCGGCCATCCAACTGTAAATCGGGCGACCATTAGCAAACCAAATACACTATAAGTACCCATGGAACGCCGAAAGGCACCTACGTCTAGTATTTTTTAGGGTAATCAAAGAAGGATTACATCATTAACTCTTTTGTCATGGTAGAAAAGCATGGTTCAAGAAAGGTGTATGAAAGCAGGCTTTTCAATGCTCCCATCGAATCTATTAACCGCAAGGTTAAGGTCTCTCATATGTGCAGTGTGGAATGCAATTCCGCCGATATATTTGTACTTAACTTTATTGTAATTTCAGTACGGGGGATAAGCGTCGTGCCAAAGTTAATGCCAGTCCAAGTTTAATAAGGTCAGGGATAATAAACGGTATTACGCACCAAGCAAGACCCATCGCAAGGCTTACTGTTCCGTTTGTTTGAGCGTAGACAATCATAAACCAAACAGTTCCAAAAGAATAACACACAACTAATCCAATGAACATAGCGAGAATTTCTACCCAAAGTTTTTTTCTAAAGAAATGAACAATCAGCGCGTAGAACAACCCCATAAGAATAAAACCGACAATATAACCACCTGTGTTTCCAAGCAAAATACCGATTCCAGAAGTAAACTGCGCAAATACCGGGACACCCACTACTCCAAGCAATACATATACGATAATAGCTACTGTCCCACGCTTGCCACCTAAAATTGACAATACGAAAAACACAGCAAAAGTCTGCATTGTAAACGGTACAGTTGTTGGTATACTTATCCAAGAGCATATGGTAATCAGAACCGCTCCCAATGCAATGTAAGACAAGTCAACTGTTCTAAAATTTTTCTTCATTTCTTTTGCGTTATTCATAATAATCTCCATTCCGCCGCCTTCGGTTGGCGGCACAAATAGTAATGAAA
>F42_Fallow_Deer__coassemble_333_pt1 | contig 36505 bp, 36 predicted proteins | sample F42_Fallow_Deer__metabat2_low_PE_003 | metagenome-assembled genome bin F42_Fallow_Deer
AGGGCAGGATGCCGGATAACGTCCGGTGGAGGCGACTCCAAGGCTAGTGCAACAGAAATATACCGCCACGCTCTTAGGAGTGGGCAAGTTTGCGTAGCAAACTGCGTCGGAACTTTCGTTCGAAGAACGAAAGTTCCGTGGTAAGGGTGGAAAGGCAGCTTAAGAGACTACCGTCCCATTGGTAACAATGGGAGCCATGTAAACCCCATCCGAAGCAAGACCAAATAGAAGACGATAGATTTGCCCGATCTGTCTTCAGGTAGGTCGCTTGAGACGTCTGGTAACAGGCGTCCTAGATAGATGATTGTTCAACGACATAACCCGGCTTATCGTCTTACTTATTATAATAAACCAGCAAAATCGCTGAAAGGCTTGATTTTGCTGTTTTTTTGTATTAATTAAATTCCATGAAAGGTAATTGGATATTATATATTCCAATAATTCCACAAAGGGTAGATATATTCGAGCGAATATAGGGCATTAATAGTAAGGTTGATTCATAATTAATGTCTTCTTTGGAGATGGAACTATTACATTCAAAGATACCTTCGATTTTACAATCAATCTGAAAGCTTTTTTCTAACTGAACAGATTCGCATGCTTTGCTGATAGAAGCAAACAGATAGAGTATAACTGTATTACCATTCTGTTTAAATTTTCGTCCTATTGAGATTTGGAGTTCTGTATCATCCGTTGGAGTATCTTTGTTAATTATATTGATATCTGTAGTAGAATAGGATTTTAAAACCAAGTTCATTACATCTCCTACAATTCGGCTTTAACGGAATATTTTTTTTGTTTGTAGTCAAGGATACTGACTACTGCGTTGCACGTTTCTTTTGGTGGAGCAGAATTTACACCATTGTAAAAAACTATGGCATCATTGATATATTGGTTCAGACTAATGCCCTGTTATGTAGGCTTCTTTTACGCACTTTCCATGAATTGGTATTGGGATTACAGTTCCTGTGGGGCGGTGAACAATCTTTTTACTATGGTTGTCACCGGTAATAACGTCACATCCGAAATACTTGGCGATAGCTTCTACTTCTTCAAAGGTTATATCATTTGGAATAGGTTTTCTATAAAACTTATCTAAACGTTTCTGAATGGCACTCATAAATTATCCTTTATGCTCTTGAATAGTATCACATTTGATATCATAAGTCAAACAAAGTGTTTCTATCCGTTGTAATATGGTATGAAATAAGTTGCGTAATGACTCGACAACTAGTTGTTTGCATTTTACAGTTTTACTCCATATTTGTAAACAGTATTTTCCTTTCTTTATTCTTGTATGTGATTGTGGTAAAAAAGTACTGCTTTTGTACCTTAAATATGATACAATTAGACGTAAGAGAGGTACTGAGCATGGGAAAGTTAAGAAAAATTGCATTGATTATTTGTGCATCCAATTTTGAAAGGCAGAGAAGAATTATCCACGAAGTGCATGAGGCACTGAAGGAGATGGGGGACTATGCCCTTTATGTGTTTTCAAATTATGGGATTTTCTATGGGGATTCGCCGTATATACGGGGAGCAAAGTCCATCTATCAGCTGATAAAGCAGCATGATTTTGATGGATGTATTATTGATAGCAATCTGGGCGAGCGCGCTATGCTGCAGGAGATTGCGGATGAAGTTAGGAAGTGTAATATTCCCATAGTAGGATTAAATATTATATTAGAGGATATTCCTTTTATTATCGTAGATGCGTATTCAACACAGTCCAGAATTATGAAGCATTTGATGTACCAGCATCAGTGCCGGAAGATTAATTTCGTATGCTTTGATGGTTCAGACATTTTTACGGATCAGGCACTCCAGGCATATAAGGATGTGCTTGAGGAGGAAGGGATTCCGTTGGATGAAAAGCGGATTATCAGAAAGACGGTGTCCATAGAGAACGGAAGGCACCTGTACCATTTATTTAAGGAGCGGGGAATTGCGGATGCACAGGCAACTATTTTTCTACATGATGTCTTGGCGATTGGGTATTGTCTGGAACTGGAGGAGAATGGGCAGCGTATACCGGAGGATATGCGGATCTGTTCCCTGAATTACAGCTCCAATAGTGTAGCATTCCGCCCTAGGATTTCCGGAGCAGACAGGCAGGATGTGGGTATTTCCCGAAAGGCTTGTGAACTGCTCATTGATATGATGGATGGCAGGGAAATTCAGACAGAGAATTATTTCGAGGGAAAGATTTATTATGGCCAGAGCTGTGGCTGCAATTCTGAAAATGAAGAGCAGGAAAAGGGGATTTATCAGGACATTATTCTGAATAAAATCGAAGTGGGCAGCCAGATTAGTCGTATGATGAACTATAACGATGCGCTGGAAAGGGCAGAGTCTTTACAGGAGCTGGGAAATAGTATTTTTGATATGATAGAAGGCTCCAAGAATAATGAATTTCTGTTTTGTTTAAATAAATGTGACATCGGGTATATTTTGAATACGTCAACACATTCAGAGGAGTGTGGAAAGAAATTATATGATGACACCATGGTGGCAATTACCGGTAATCTGCAGGATAAGGGAAGAATTTCGGATGTGGAATTCCCGGTGACTATGCTGCTTCCGCTGCCTGAGAAGACGGGGGATATCTTTATTTTACTGCCAGTACATCATAATGAGCGAGTTTTTGGTTATCTGGTACATATCAATAATTACGCACCAATAGATGTGTATAATCATCGTATTTTACATGAGAGCATCGGAAGCAGTATCGAAAATCTTCGGAAACAGATGATTTTGCAGAACAGTATCAAGGAATTGGACGAACTACATATGCGCGATGCGTTGACGGGGCTGTTTAATCGATATGCACAGGAGAGGTATGAGCAGCATTATATTGGAAGCTACACTGTGGTCATGATTGATATGGATGGGCTGAAAAATATCAATGATATCTATGGACATCTGGCGGGAAACAACGCATTATGTACCATGGCAGATGCGCTAAAAGCATGTGTGGATGTGACCGATTTGCTGGTGCGTTATGGAGGGGATGAATTTTTGATTATTTCTTCCATAACCAACAGAGGTCATTGGGAATATTTTGGAGAGAGGCTGAATCAAAATCTAAAACAGAGGCGAGAGCTGCAGAAGCTTCCCTATGAGCTGGAGGCCAGTGTGGGTTACAGCATCTGTGAAAAGAAAGAACTGCGTGAATTTGTGGAGTGTTATGAAGAAGCGGATTACAATATGTATATGAATAAAAGGGAGAGGAAGCGCAGGAAAAGAGAATCAGTTTTATAGAAATTTCATACCCTGATTGTTGACAAGATAGCTTTTGTGGTGGAAAATAAAGAGTAGCGGATTTTTATGAAAGGATGGTGGAAATCATGACAAAGATAGATATTTTTTCCGGCTTTTTAGGTGCCGGTAAGACAACGCTCATTAAGAAGCTGTTAAAGGAAGTGTTAGATGGCTCCAAGACAGTTCTTATTGAGAATGAATTTGGTGAAGTCGGTATCGATGGAGGTTTTTTAAAGGAAGCAGGTATTGAAATCAAGGAGATGAATTCTGGTTGTATTTGCTGTTCTTTAGTAGGTGATTTTGGAACTTCTTTAAAGGAGGTCATCTCTACTTACGCACCGGAGCGTATTTTAATTGAACCATCCGGCGTAGGTAAGCTTTCGGATGTAGTAAAGGCTGTGGAGGATGTAGCAGCAGATTTGGATGTGCAGGTAAACAGCGCAGTTGCAGTGGTAGATGCTTCTAAGGCTAAAATGTATATTAAGAACTTTGGTGAGTTCTTCATTAACCAGATTGAGCATGCGGGAACCATTATCTTAAGCAGAACCGATAAGGTTTCTCAGGACAAGATAGAGGCTTGTGTGGAGATGATTCGTGAGTACAATAAGGATGCAACCATCATTACCACTCCTCTTGCACAGTTAGAAGGTAAGGCAGTACTTGATACCATCGAGGGTCAGGACAAGCTTGAAGATATGATGAAGGAGCTCTTAGAGCATGCTCATGAGCATCACCATGAACATGGTGAACACTGTACCTGTGGATGCCATGACCACGACCATGGCCACCATGACCACGATCATGAGCATTGTCATCACGACCATGACCACGATCATGAGCATTGTCATCACGACCATGACCACGATCATGAGCATTGTCATCATGACCATGACCATCATGAACACCATGACGAGCATCATCATGACCATGATGAGAACTGCACCTGTGGCTGTCACGAACATCATCATGAGCATGAGGAGCAAGACCATCATCATGACCACCATGGTCATCATCATGCAGATGAAGTATTCACCAGCTGGGGCGTAGAGACTCCGAATGTTTACAGCAAGGAGGAAATCGAAAAGATTTTAACTGCCTTAGACAGTGGGGAATATGGTATGATTTTGCGTTCTAAGGGTATGGTTCCAGCGGAAGAAGGTCAGTGGATTTACTTTGACTATGTACCGGAAGAGAGCGATGTAAGAGAAGGAAAGGCAGAAGTAACCGGCAAGATCTGTGTCATCGGTTCTAAGCTTTGTGAGGAAAAGCTTGCTGCATTATTCCGTGTGTAGGGAGTGGAGAGAATAAATGAAACCAGTATATATGATTAATGGATTCTTAGAGAGCGGTAAGACAGAGTTCATTACTTATACTTTGGCTCAGCCATACTTTCGAATTAAAGGAAAAACGCTCATTATTGCCTGCGAAGAGGGCGAAGTAGAGTACGAGCCGGAGCTTCTTAAGAAGAGCAATTCCGTAGTAGAGTGGATTGATTCCAAGGAAGATTTCAACACCAACAATCTGGTAGAGCTGGAGAAAAAGCATAAGCCGGAGCGAATCATTGTAGAATACAACGGAATGTGGAATTTCAAGGAAATGAAGCTTCCTTGGCACTGGAAGATAGAGCAGCAGATTACCACAATCGATGCCACCACCTTCCCAATGTACTATACTAATATGCGTTCTCTTTTAGCAGAGATGATTAAAAAGTCAGAGATGATTATTTTCAACCGCTGCGATGGTATTGAAGAGCTGAATGTATATAAGAGAAATATTAAGGCAGTAAATGCTTCTGCGGATGTTATTTTTGAAGGCTCGGATGGTGAAATAGATGAGATTTTCGAGGATGATTTGCCTTATGATTTAAATCAGGAGATTATCGATTTGGATAATGAAGGCTATGGTATCTGGTATCTGGATTCCATGGATCATCTGGAGAGATATATTGGTAAAACAATCCGGTTCAAAGCGATGGTACTCATTCCCGACGGTTTCCCCAAGGGATATTTTGTGCCGGGCAGAATGGCAATGACCTGTTGTGCAGACGATATGGCGTTCCTTGGATATGCCTGTGAATATGCAGGGGCAGATACTTTGCAGAACAAGGATTGGGTAGAAGTGACTGCCAAAGTCAATAAGGAATATTGGGCAGACTATAAAGGAGAGGGACCTGTGTTGCATGCTACGAAGGTAGAGAAGACAAAGGCTCCGAAGGAAGAAGTAATTAGTTTCACATAAAAGGCTCCCTCGCACGGATTCGTGCGGGGGGATTTTTGTCTATGGGAGAGAATAATGGGACTGGATTCATCGAAGGAAGAATTACAATTAAAAAATCGTATCAGGGATTTGGCAGATAAGTCTTTTAAACAGAACGTATATACCTTTACCGGATTCTTAGGATTAAGCGAGCAGGATGTCTTCTGGCAGGTGGCGGGAGAGATAAAGTTTGCAAAGTATGAGCTTTGGGGTGGATTAGATACTTCAGAGCGAAAGGTAGTACGCTTCGGGAGTATGGAGGATTTGGGATACGAAGAAGATTATCCCATTGTCTGCATTCATATAAGACCTGTAATAGAGAAGTTTGCAGACAGCTTAAGTCATAGGGATTTTCTGGGCGCGTTAATGAATCTTGGAATTGAGAGAAGTACCATTGGAGATATTAAGCTTACCGGGAAGGAAGCATATCTTTTTTGTCTGGAGTCCATTTCTGAATATATATTGACCAATTTGGACAAAATAAAACATACCAGCGTGAAATGCGCTCTTGTGGAAGAGATGAAGGATATTCCGAAAGAGGAGCTGGAGCATATGGAGGTACTTCTGCCATCTTTGCGTATAGATGTGTGTCTGGCTAAGGTGTATAATAAGTCCAGAGGAGATATTCTGGAATATTTCCGCAGCAAGAAGGTGTATGTGAATGGGAGACTATGTGAGAATAATTCCAGACTTTTGAAGGATAGGGATGTTGTCAATTTAAGAGGTTTCGGGAAATTCATTTTTACAGGTACATACTATGAAACCAAAAAGGGCAAGCTACGGGTGGAAATTGATATTTTCCGCTAAGGAGAGTCAGAATGTTTGATTATACACTTTTTCAGTGGATTTTATTTTTCTATTTTTATTGTTTTTTTGGATGGTGCTTTGAGTCAGCTTATGTGTCCATTTGCCAGAAAAAGCTGATTAACAGGGGATTTATGAGAGGCCCCTTTCTGCCGTTGTATGGAAGTGGTGCAATAATGATGCTTGTGGTTTCAAAGCCCTTTGAGAAGTATATTCCGTTGGTGTATCTGGCAGGCTGCATAGGTGCTACCGGACTGGAATATGTGACCGGTGTGGCAATGGAGGCTTTGTTTGCAGTACGTTACTGGGATTATTCCCACAAGAGGTTTAATTATAAGGGACATATCTGCTTATCGTCCACACTGGCATGGGGGGCACTGACGGTGTTGGTGACCCGGTATATTCATCCATGGGTGGAGCGACTGGTGTTGCAGATTCCAGATAAGCTGGAGCATGCGCTCACTTTGGGAATCTCTGTGCTTGTATCGGGGGATTTTGTACTGTCCTTCAAGGCAGCACTTGATCTGAAGGATATCCTGTACCGACTGGAGAAGGTCAATGATGAGATTGCACATTTACAGAAGAGGGTGGATGTGCTGCTTGCTGTGGCTGGGGATGAAATTCAAGAGCGGAAAATTGAGCTTATTGAAATGAAGGATGACTTCAAAGATAACTTTATGGAGAAGAAGGATGAACTTGTAGAGAAAGCGGATGAGATCAGGGATGATATTAAGGGGACCTTAGGTGATTTACGATTAAAGCTCCAGTTGTCTCAGGAGTATAAAGAGAGATTGTTCCGCTTTAAGGATTATTACAAGCGTCATATGGTTTTGAATAATCCATTGTCTTCTAATCGATTTAAGAAGGTATTAAAGGAAATTAGAGAGTGGCTAGAAAAGTAGTGTGGAGATTACTATGCAAGAGATTTTACTATTAGAGGATGATGTAGCGTTAGGGAAGGGGATTCAATTAGCATTGCAGTCTGAAGCTGTAAGAATTGAATTATGCCGTACGTTGGCAGAAGCACAGACTATTGTTTCGAAGCATTTCTTTGATTTGCTTGTTTTGGATGTGAATCTTCCGGACGGCAGTGGTTTGGATTTGCTTGCCAGGGTACGACAGAAAAGTTCTGTGCCTATTATAATACTTACGGCAAATGATATGGAAATGGATATTGTCAATGGTTTGGAAGCTGGTGCGGATGATTATATCACAAAACCATTCTCCTTGGCAGTGTTACGAGCAAGGGTAAATGCACAGCTTCGCCGAAGTATACCACTTAAGTCCGCTGTCATTAAAATAGACGGCTTCCTATTCGATTTTGAACATATGGAATATCGTAAAGATGGTCGGTTGATTGAGCTAAGTAAAACAGAGCAGAAGCTTCTACGGATTCTGGTAGAAAATAGGGGGCGTACGTTGCAGCGTTCCGTATTAGTTGATAAAATCTGGACAGATGGTGCAGAGTATGTAGATGAAAATGCATTGTCTGTTACCATCAAGCGCCTTAGGGACAAATTAGAGGATACGCCGTCACAACCTTCTTACTTAAAAAATGTGTATGGTATAGGCTACACATGGGCGGTGGAATGATATGACTATAACAGGATATATTGTTATTTTTGGAGTTATCATTGTAGCTATAGGAGCTGTTCTTACATATCGCCATTATACGAAGCGTATTCTGCATAATTTGAAGCATATGGTAGATAGTGCGATACAGGGAGATTTTACCGAGGAACATTTTGATGAAAGTATGCTCTCGGCGGTGGAAACACAGCTTGCTCATTATCTAGCCGCATCTGCCGTTTCTGTAAAGAATTTAAAAAGGGAAAAGGATAGCATCAAGTCTCTGATTGCGGATATTTCCCATCAAACCAAAACACCCATTGCAAATGTGCTGCTATATACACAGCTTCTGGGGGAACAGGAGCTGAATGCAGAGAGCCGTGTGTATGTTGATGAATTGAATGTGCAGGCGAAAAAATTGCAAATACTTATAGATGCTTTGGTAAAAACATCCCGATTGGAAACAGGAGTTATTTCCCTGCATCCGGTATGTGAGAAGCTAGATGGTGTTATACATTCCGCCGTTGCGCAGCTAATACCAAAAGCGGAAGAGAAGCAAATCACCATGACAGTAGAGCCTGCCAGCGTCGATGCAGTTTTTGATCCTAAATGGACAGAAGAGGCGTTAGTTAACATATTGGACAATGCGGTAAAGTATACGCAGGCTGGTGGGCATATTGTAGTGAGTGTGGTGGAATACCAGCTCTTTGCATGTATCAGTGTTACGGACAATGGCGACGGAATCGGTGTGGAAGAACAGCCAAAGATATTTCAGCGATTTTACCGTGGACTAGAACATCAGACCAAGGAAGGTATTGGAATCGGTCTATATCTTGTCAGGCAAATTGCAGAAGGACAGGGCGGATATGTTCGCGTCCAATCAGAAAAGGGACAAGGTTCTACGTTTTCCATGTACATACCTCGTGGATGAAATCTTTCAGAACTGTTAGATTTCAGAAAGAATACAGAAAGATTTTTTTGATAAAGTCTGTAGTGTCGAAAGGCAATGCAGACTTTTTTAGGAGGAAAATCTATGATTGTTTTGGAAACCCATGATTTGAGAAAAATCTATGGCTCTGGAGATACGGAAGTACGGGCTTTGGATGGCGTGAATATTCAGGTGGAAAATGGTGAATTTGTGGCAGTGGTTGGTACATCCGGTTCTGGCAAATCTACGCTTCTGCATATGCTGGGGGGATTGGATCGTCCTACCAGTGGAGAGGTAGTGGTAGATGGAAAAAACATTTTTTCGTTGAAGGACGAGGAACTTACTATTTTCCGGCGCAGAAAGATTGGTTTCGTATTTCAGAATTATAATTTAGTACCGGTATTGAATGTATATGAAAACATTGTTCTTCCGATTCAGCTGGATGGAGTTCTACCAGACACGGAGTATGTAAAACAAATTATTAAAACCCTTGGCTTGGAAAATAAGCTTAATAATTTACCAAATAATCTTTCCGGTGGTCAGCAGCAGCGTGTAGCAATCGCTCGTGCACTGGCTGCAAAACCGGCAATTATCCTTGCAGATGAGCCTACGGGAAATCTGGATACGAAAACAAGCCAGGATGTAATGAGCCTCTTAAAAGTTACAAGTCAGAAGTTTAAACAGACGATTGTGATGATTACCCATAATGAAGAAATTGCCCAGATGGCAGACAGAATTATTCGTATTGAAGATGGACGTATCTTCACAAGGGGGTGATGGATATGATAAAGGTCTCTAATCGAAAATGTATCCGCAGCCTTAGCCTAAAGTCATTAAAAGCATCAAAAACAAGAAATCTTATTGCTGTACTTGCGATTGCTCTGACGACGGTGCTGTTTACTACTTTGTTTACCATTGGCATTTCCATCAACGAAGGTTTTCAGCAGAATAATTTCCGGCAGGTGGGAGGCTATGCTCATGGCACATTCAAATATCTTACGGAAGAAGAATGCAACAATTTAAGAACCGATCCATTAATACAGGAATGGGGCGTACGCCGTTTTGCCGGAATGCCTATGGAGGCTCCTTTTCATAAGACCCATGTAGAAATTGGATATTCCGATACCACAGATGCTCATTGGATGTATTGTGATCCTTCACAGGGGGATTACCCTACAGAGGGGACGAATGAAGCGGCTACCGATTTATATGTACTGGAGTTACTTGGGATTGAACCGGTGTTAGGAAATGAATTTACGGTGAACTTTGATGTAGATGGACATGAAACTACCCAGAGCTTCACTCTTTGTGGCTGGTGGGAATGTGACGAAGTTAATCCTGCACACCATATATTGATTCCTGAAAGCTGCTTGGAGAGTATTCTTTCCGAAGTGGGAGTTGACCCTGAGAGCAGTGTTGATGGTTATGCCGGAAGCTGGAATTTGAATGTGATGTTTGAAAGCTCCATGCACATTGAAAGTGATATGGGTACAGTGCTTGCAAATCAAGGCTATCAGCCGAAGGGGCAAGGGGACGAAGAGGACACCATTGCTTATGGCGTGAACTGGGGATATACGGGAGCACAGATGGCTGAAAATGCAGATTCAATGACTGTCGTGGCATTTATTGCAGCAATCCTGTTAATCATTTTTACAGGTTATCTTATTATTTTTAATGTTTTTCAGATTTCTGTTACCAATGATATTCGTTATTACGGACTATTGAAAATGATAGGTACTACACCAAAGCAGCTTAAGCGAATCATTCGCTATCAGGCACTTAGTCTGAGTTTGGCAGGTATTCCTATTGGATTATTCGTGGGATGGCTGCTTGGCTTTGTTTTGACACCTGTTGTAATGAAGCAGCTGAACGGAGTGTATAATGTTGTCTCTGTTAGTCCGGCAATTTTTGTTGGCGCTTCTTGTTTTTCGTTAGTAACCGTTCTGTTTTCCTGTAATCGTCCAGGAAAAATGGCTGCAAAGGTATCTCCAATTGAAGCAGTAAGGTATGTGGAAGGTGAAAAGAAAAAGAGAAAAGAAAAAAAGTCTCAGAAAAGAGTTTCTGTTATTTCTTTGGCAAAAGCGAATATCGGAAGAAATATTAGTAAGACGGCGATAACGGTGTTATCCATGTCGCTGGCGGTGGTTTTACTAAATATAACAGTTACTTTTACCGCCGGGTTCGATATGGACAAATATCTCTCCAAAAGTTCCGTTACAGACTTTGTGGTGGCGCATGCTGGATATTTTCAATCCGGCAGTACATTTACCAGTGAAGAACAGCTTTCGGAGTATGTGATGGAAGCAATCAGAAAGCAGGGAGATGTTCTTGATGGTGGTTGTGTCTATGGAGTGACATCATCGGTTAATGAATATGTATCAGAAGAGTATGTCCGTTCTTACTATGGTAGATGGTTGGATCCTGAAATTGTAAATAATATTATATCGCAAATGGAACGTACAGAGAATAATATGTTGCTGGAAAGGGCACAGTTGTACGGTATGGAACCATTCATTCTGGATCATTTAAAAGTGATTGAAGGTGACATATCTGAACTCTATAATCCGGGTAGCAGGGGAATCGCAGCGGTATACATGGAAGATGACTATGGAAATCCGCATATGGATTCTCACTGGGCAAAGGTTGGAGATACCATAACTTTGCGTTACATTCAAGAGTGGGAGTATTACTATACTGACACAGGCGAAATTATTGAAGTATTCAGCGAGTCAGTAACCTCAGGGGCTCGTCCATGGAATCAAAGGGCGAAAGTATATCAGGATGTAGAATATGAAGTTGTTGCACAGGTCAGTGTACCGTATGTTTTGAGCTATCGCCATTTTGGTGCGGATGAATTTATTCTGAATGATATGACATTTGTCCAGGATAGTGGCACAAATGCCGTGTTGTTTTATTCTTTTGATTCAACAGACGAAACTAGAGCTTCTATGGAAGAGTTTTTAAAAGACTATACGGAAAATGTTGATTCTTCCTATGATTATGAAAGCAAAGCAACTTGTGTGAATGAATTTGCAAGTTTCCGCACAATGTTTTTACTGCTTGGCAGCGTATTGAGTTTTATTGTAGGATTGGTGGGCATTTTGAATTTCTTTAATGCGGTTCTAACGAGTATTATGTCTCGCAAGAAGGAATTTGCAGTGATGCAGTCTATCGGTATGACAGGGAAGCAGCTAAAGAAGATGCTGGTCTGTGAAGGATTGTTTTATGCGATTGGCAGTATTGTATTTTCTTTTGGGGTTATTCTTGCAATAGGTCCTGTAGTTGCACCGGCTCTGGAGAATATATTCTGGTTTTTTACATATAAATTTACAATAATCTCCATTTTCATTGTGGCACCTGTATTTGTTCTTTTAGGGTGTTTAATACCCCTTGGAGTATATCAAGCGGTGGCGAAAGCGACGGTGGTAGAACGGTTGCGGGAAGCTGAGAATTAGGAAAATATGGGAAGGAGCAAAAGAAAGGGGCGGCTGCATTGCAGTCGCCCTTAGCATTACATACATTATTGCTTATCCCAATAAAGTTCTTTGGCATAGGCAATCGACTTAGATGTGAACTTCGCACTCGCATCTTTCTTATATTGCTTTGTAGCCTTAAATACATAGCCCGCACCCAGATAGAGCAGTGGGATATTGGCAAATACGATTAAGATATTACCCAAATCGGAGATTGCCCAAAGATTTCCAAGGTCAAGTCCTGCCATGGAGCAGAGGATTCCGAAGGCGGCAATAAACAGCCCAAGAATACGGATTCCGTTAAGGAAGCTCTTCTTTTGGCTGATACGATTCGCTGCAATTTCAGAAAAGCTAATCATACCCAGCAGGCAGGTGTAAGCAAATAAGCAGAAGCAAAGTGTCAGTAAAAACATCACTGCAGGATTTAAGGCAGTGCCGGGAGTAAGCTCTGCGGCAGAGGCAAGGAACTTAGGAAGTCTATCCATTGATAGCCATCCTTCCGGGTCATTTCCTGTCCAGAGGTGTGCCATGACAACGACGAATCCTGTTAAGGTACAGATAATCATAGTATCTAAGAAGACACCGATGGACTGAACGATTCCCTGGTCACAGGGGTGCTCACAGCTTGCGGCACCGGCAGCCATGGTGATGGTACCCTGACCGGCTTCATTACTCATAAGCCCGCGCTTTACGCCCTGAGCGAGTACGGTACCGAACACACCGCCAAAGATTGCCTGAGGAGTAAATGCACCGCCAAATACAGAGGAAAAGAAAAATGGAATACTCTTAAAATTGATAAACACCAGTAATAATACAGTAACAATATAAACAACAGCCATCACGGGTACCATCTTGTCAGTTACCTTGGTGACGCGCTTGATTCCCTTGAAAACGACGATGGCAGTTGCCAGAATAATCAATGCAGCAACCACGTAGTAAAATACAGAGGTGGTACTGATGGTGGCACCGGTTACGATTTCTGCCATTTCACCGATGGAGCTTACCACATTAAAGCCCTGCGCTGGAAGACAGCACATTGCATAGATGATGTACATTACGGAAAGTGCGATGCCTGCCCATGCTTTATTTCCCAGAAGCTTCTGGGCATAGAAGGGAAGTCCGCCGATGAATTCGTCACCCTTCTTTTCTTTAAAAATCTGTGCCAGAACGGCTTCCACATAAGCGGTAGCCATACCAAAGAATGCAGATACCCACATCCAGAAAATGGCACCGGGGCCGCCTGCTGCGATAGCACCGGTTACACCTAAAATATTACCGGGACCAACTCGCATGGCAGAGCTTAGAAAGAAAGCTGCCAGAGAGGAGATACCGGTTTCTTCCTGTTTTTTCTTCGTCAGTAATTTGACACCCTTTATAAAGTGGGTAACCTGAATGAAGCCAGTACGGAAGGAAAAGTAAATACCGGAGCCCACCAGAAGAATAATTGCCAGTGAAAAGTTTCCCAGAATAGGAATGTTTGCATACCAGGAGAGGTTCGTGGGAAAGTCCCAGAAAAAGTCGGATACTGGTGTAACAAACTTGAAAAAGTTATTAATTGCTTCAAATACCTGTTGCATGATGTTCCCCCGCTAGAAACGTTCAGTGTTCTTCTCTTCACAGTACTTGCAGCGGTAAACTTCCTTCTGCTCATCTGCAAGGATGAAGATGTGAGGAAGCTCCTGCTCGATGGAGGTGATACATCTGGGGTTCTTACATTTGATAACGTTCTTGATAGTCTTAGGTAAAACCAGAACCTTCTTTTCTACAATTTCGCCATCCTTGATTACATTTACGGTGATGTTGTGGTCGATGAATGCTAAGACATCCAAGTCTAACTGATTGATGTCACATTCTACCTTTAAGATATCCTTTTTACCCATTTTACCGCTGCGGGCATTTTTGATAATGGCTACGGTACAATCCAGCTTGTCCAGCTGAAGGTGCTCATAAATGGATAAGCTTTTTCCTGCCTTAATATGGTCTAACACAAACCCTTCTTCAATCTGTCCTACATTTAACATATCCTTCCCTCCTATACCAGCTCTAATAATGTGAGAATCAGTGCCATACGGACATATACGCCGTATTCAGCCTGCTTAAAGTATGCCGCTCTCGGGTCATTGTCCACTTCTACGGAGATTTCGTTTACACGTGGAAGGGGGTGAAGTACCAACATGTCCTTCTTGGCAAGCTGCATCTTTTCAGTATCTAAGATATAGTAGTTTTTCAAGCGGATGTAGTCTTCCTCATTGAAGAAACGTTCCTTCTGTACTCGAGTCATATATAATAAATCAAGCTGAGGCATTACCTCATCTAAATTGTTGACCTCTTTATAAGAAATGTTTTTGTTCTTTAACATTTCGATGATATAATCTGGAATCTTCAGTTCATCCGGTGAGATAAAGATAAAGTTAATATTATCGTAGCGAACCAGTGCATCGATGAGAGAGTGTACCGTTCTGCCGAGTTTTAAGTCACCGCAGAGACCGATGGTAAATCCGGAGAGAGTTCCCTTTAAAGAGCGGATGGTAAGTAGGTCTGTCAAAGTCTGAGTAGGATGCTGATGACCACCATCCCCTGCGTTGATGACAGGAATCAGGGATTTCTCCATTGCCACCATAGGAGCACCCTCCTTAGGATGTCTCATGGCACAGATATCTGCATAGCCGGAGATGACGCGGATGGTATCGGAAACGCTTTCTCCCTTTGCGGCAGAAGAGGAGCCGGCATCGGAGAAGCCGATTACCTGACCACCCAGACGAATCATAGCAGATTCGAAGCTGAGGCGGGTTCTGGTACTGGGCTCGTAAAAGCAGGTAGCCAGGATTTTACCGTCGCAGGCGTGTGCATATTTTGCTTTGTTATTCTCAATGTCATTAGCCAAGCAGAAAAGCTTTTCTAATTCCACGGTAGTAAAGTCAAGCGGACTCATTAGATGTCTCATGTTTTTATCCTCCTAAATTCTTTTCCCAAAGAAAAGTCGAAGAGTAGGGCTCTCCGACTTTTTCATATTCACTGATTATTGGAATGACAATAATTCCTCTACAGGCTTTCTGCGAGGAGCAGTAGGTTCTTCGTCAGGATATCCGATAGGAATCACAGCGATTACCTCACGGTCTGCGGGAACTTCTAAAATTTCGGCAATTATATCATCATCGATGATACCCATAATAACGGTGCCGAGACCCTTTTCATATGCAGCAAGACAAAGTGCTTCACTTGCTACACCGGCATCGTACATCTGCCAGCCTTCACCACGATGAGTGGAATAGGAACCGTCACGTTCAAAGCCGCTTCGGTTTTTAATAATGGTAACAACCATACACATAGGTGCCTGTGCAATGATTTCACCATTGTGAGGATAAGCGGAAGTACACTGGGAAAGCTGTGCCTTCTTCTCACCTTCTACAGCAATATAGCGGACAATCTGGGTATGCTTCCAGCTGGGCGCATAGCTTGCTGTTTCCACGATTTCTGCAATCAAATCGTGTGATACCGCTTCTTCTTTGAACTTACGAATACTGCGGCGACCCTTAATACATTCTTTTGCTGTCATGGGAATACCTCCTCGACAAATTTCTTGAAAACATCATACCACATAGCGGGCATATGTGCAAAGAATTTTATTGCATCTGAGAGGAAAAAAGGGTATAGTGAAATTATTCAGAGCCATGCAGCTTTATAAAAACAGAATATGCAAGCTTGCTTGCAAGGGACTGTTTTTATAAAGCTATATGGCGAGAAGCCATTCATGAGCAAAAGAAAAGCATCGAAGATGCGATTTTGCGAATGAATGTACTGAATAATTTCACAAAATGTTGAGAAGACGGCCATTCATGAGCAAAAGGAAAGCATCGAAGATGCGATTTTGCGAATGAATGCACTGAATAATTTCACTAAGTATTAAAGAGGAGGGCATAATATGGCTATGGAATTTGTAGAAAGAAAAAGATGGATATTCTTAGGATTACCATTTACCTTTACAAAATATACCATTAAGGAAGATATGTTAACAATTAAAGCAGGTTTTCTCAAGGTTGTAGAAAATGACTGCTATATGTATAAAATTCAGGATGTAGAGTTATCTGCGAGCCTTATGGAGCGTATGTTCGGACTTTCTACCATTACTTGTTTTACTGGTGATACCACTCATCCAAAGCTTATATTACAGCATATTAAGAATGGAAGAACCATTAAGGAATTCCTTTTAAAGCAGTCTGAGGAAGCAAGGATTAAGAGAAGAACCGTGAATATGTTAGATATCGGTTCTGATGATGTAACAGAAGTGGATCTTGTAGATTCTGAAGGTTAAGTGGCATAGTAAATTAACGCAGGCAGGGTTTGTAATCCTGTCTGCTTGTCTGTGCAGATTTTATGAAAGGCAGGATATTAGATGGAACTGGATATGACTAAGGGAAGTCCCTTGAAGCTGATTTTTAAATTTATCATTCCCCTTATTATCGGTAATATTTTCCAGCAGTTCTACAGTATGGCGGATACCATTATTGTAGGACGTACCTTGGGGGTGGATGCCCTTGCGGCAGTAGGGGCTACCGGTTCGATTACCTTCCTGATTCTGGGATTTACCCAGGGACTGACTACCGGATTTACGGTACTGACTGCCCAGAGATATGGTGCAGGGGATAAGGAAGGCATGAAGAAGAGTATTGGTAGTGCAGTAGTATTAGCGGTGATTGTAACTGTGATTATGACTGCGTTTAGTATAGGAATTATGGATAGTCTTCTTCATATTATGAACACGCCGGAAAATATTTTTGAGATGACGAAAGAATACATTATTATCATCTGTGCCGGTATTTGTTTTAGTGTACTTTACAATATGCAGGCAAGTATTTTAAGAGCTATCGGTAACAGTGTGGTGCCCCTGGTTCTTCTTGTGATCTCTTCGGTGGTGAATATTGTTCTTGATTATGTGCTGATAGTGTATGGACATATGGGAGTGGCAGGTGCTGCCTATGCAACGATTATCTCACAGGCAGTTTCAGGAATTCTTTGCTTCATTTATATTGTAAAGAAGGTTCCACTTTTACACATTAATAAGTATCACTTGAAGCTGGAAGGTGACCGTGTGAAGAAGCAGATGTCGGTAGGTATTCCCATGGCGTTGCAGTTTTCCATTACCGCAGTAGGAACCATTCTGGTGCAGACGGCACTTAATCTCCTTGGTTCTACGGTAGTGGCATCCTACTCCGTATCCTGCAAGGTAGAGCAGTTAGTGACCCAGCCTTTTATGGCTATGGGCTCTACAATGGCTACCTATTGTGCCCAAAACCGTGGTATCAACGATTTAGACCGTATTCACAAGGGCGTTAAATTTGCAAATATTCTCTCAGCAGTGTATGCAGTGGTGATTTATGGCGTAATATACCAGCTTCTGCCATATGTTATCCGGTTGTTTGTGACGGAGGATGTGGAAGTGGTTCTCGGATATGCAGAGACGTATATTTTAATCTGCGGAGCCTTCTTTATTCCGCTGGGAATGATCTTTATTTTCCGAAATGCACTACAGGCCTGTGGCTTCGGTTTCCTACCTATGATGGGCGGTGTTGTGGAGCTGGTCAGCAGAGCTGTGGTGGCATTTATTGCGGCTTACATGGCAAGCTATGCCGGTGTATGCGTGGCAAATGTGGCAGCGTGGACCAGTGCCGGAGTATTTTTGTGGATATGCTATATATTTTTAATGAAGAAGATGCGACAGGAGAAGGAAAACTATCTGGCCAGCCAGAGTGTTTAACGTGAGTTTATGAAATATCAGGAAGCGGTAGAGTATATTGAATCGTTAAGTAAATATGGGATAAAACCGGGACTTTCCACGATTACGGAGCTTTGCAGAAGACTGGGAAATCCTCAGGACGATTTGCAGTTTGTCCACATCGCGGGAAGTAACGGAAAAGGCTCCACCCTTGCTTTTGTATCTACCATTTTAAATTGGGCAGGTTATAAGGTGGGACGTTATATTTCCCCTACTATCTTTGAGTATCGTGAGAGAATTCAGGTGGGTGAGAGACCCATTACCCAGAAGAAGCTCTGCGAATTGACAGAGCAGCTAAAAGAGGTCTGTGATGAAATGGTAGGAGATGGATTTCATCATCCTACGCCCTTTGAATTTGAGACTGCCATGGCATTTCTGTATTTTAAGGAGATGGTGGTGGATATTGTGGTGCTTGAGACCGGAATGGGAGGAAGAGGTGACGCAACTAATCTGATTACCACCACAAAAGTGGCTGTTCTGGCATCCATCAGTATGGATCATATGCAGTATCTGGGCGATTCCTTGGAGAAAATTGCGGGAGAGAAGGCTGGCATCATTAAAGAGGGCTGTCAGGTGGTATCTCAGGTACAGGAAGTGGAAGCTGCGGAGGTGATAAAGAAGGAAGCCACAGAAAAGAAGGTTCCTATTACCTTTGTAGATACATCCAAAGCAAAACGGATTCGTTATGGACTTAGCAGACAGAAGTTTGACTATGCCGGATATAAGGACTTAGAAATCAGTCTTCTTGGAACATATCAGATAGAGAACGCGATGCTGGCTGTGGAAGTGACAGAGGCTCTTGGCAGAAGTGGGATGGAGATTTCTGAGAAGGCACTGCGTACTGGTCTGAAAGAGGCAAAGTGGCTGGGAAGGTTCAGCCTCATCAGTAAGAAGCCTTACTTTATCGTAGATGGTGCCCACAATGAGGATGCTGCAAAGAAACTTGCAGAGTCTATCGCATTTTATTTTACAAATAAGCGGATTATATATATAATGGGAATATTAAGGGACAAGGAATATGAGAAAATTATTCACCTTACCGCAAAGTATGCAGACCAGATTATTACGGTGAAGACTCCGAATAATCCTCGCGCCATGGACAGCTATGAGCTGGCGCAGGAGGTGGCAAAGGTTCATCCCAGCGTAACGGCGGCTGCCAGTCTGGAGGAAGCGGTGGAGCTGGCCTATCTGCTTGCAGGTAAAGAGGATGTGATACTTGCCTTTGGTTCCCTGTCCTATTTAGGCGCAATGATAAAACTGGTAGAAAATCGATAGTGACTAGGAGTTTTTAATAAATGTTTGATCAGAAGAAGATTGAAGAGGGCGTAAAGCTTATATTGGAAGGAATCGGCGAGGATGTGACCAGAGAGGGGCTTGTGGAGACTCCTCAGAGAGTGGCAAGAATGTATCAGGAGATTTTTGCAGGGCTCTATGAGAATGCAGAAGAGCACCTTTCCAAGGTATTTACCGTAGGTAATAACGAGATGGTTGTAGAAAAGGATATTGTATTTTATTCTTCCTGTGAACATCACCTGATGCCCTTTTATGGAAAGGCACATGTGGCTTATATTCCAAACGGTAAGGTTGTGGGCTTAAGTAAGCTTGCCAGAACGGTGGAGGTGTATGCAAAGCGTCCTCAGATTCAGGAGCAGATGACAGGGCAGATTGCAGATGCTATTATGGAGCATTTAGGTCCTCAGGGTGTGATGGTTATGGTGGAGGCTGAACATATGTGTATGACCATGCGCGGGGTAAAAAAGCCGGGAAGCAAAACAGTGACAATCGCTTGCAGAGGTATCTTTGAGGAGAATGAAGCTCTTCAGAACCGTTTTTTTCAGATGGTAAAGTAGGAGAAGTCCATGGACAGAATCAATCGTATTTTAGCAAATGAAAAATACAAAATGCATTTAGAGAAAATTAATGTAGCAGAAAAGACCAGACTCTTCTGCTGTCATAATATGAGTCACTTTTTAGATGTGGCAAGGATTGCTATGCAGTTAAGCTTGGAAGAGAGGCTGGAGATATCCAAGGAGTATATCTATGCCACAGCACTTCTCCATGATATCGGACGTCATGTACAGTATGCGGATGGGACACCCCATGAAAAGGCAAGTGTAGTGCTTGCACCGGAGATTCTGGCTGAATGTGGGTTTGATGAGGAGGAGCAGCAGATGATCCTAGAGGCAATCGGCAACCATCGGAACAAAAGAATTGCCATGGAACAGAATTTATCAGGGATTATCTATCGTGCAGATAAGCTCAGTCGTCCCTGCTTTAGCTGTAAGGTAGAAAAGGAATGCGACTGGAGTAAGTCGAAGAAGAATTTGTTATTGGAGTATTAAGATGCGTATTGGAACCAGAGATTTTGATGTAAAGAATCATACTTATTGTATGGGAATTTTGAATGTGACGCCGGATTCCTTTTCTGACGGTGGAAAATGGAAGGATATGGATAAGGCACTTTTGCACGTGGAGGAGATGCTGAGCGAGGGAATGGATATCTTGGATATTGGTGGGGAGTCCACAAGACCGGGGTATACCATGCTTTCTGATGAAGAAGAAATGAGCAGAGTGGTGCCGGTTATAGAGGCGGTAAAGAAACGTTTTGATGTGCCGATTTCGCTGGACACATATAAATCCGCAGTGGCGCATGCAGGAATTCAAGCCGGAGCAGATATGATTAATGATATCTGGGGGCTGAAATATGATGGGCAGATGGCAGATGTGATTGCGGAAAGTAAAGTGGCCTGCTGCCTTATGCACAATCGTAAGGAAGCGGAGTATCAGAATTACATTAAGGATATAAAAGAAGACCTTAGACAATCTGTACGGATTGCAGTAGAAGCCGGAATTGCCGGGGATAAGCTTATGATAGACCCGGGAGTGGGCTTTGCGAAGAGTTACGAGCAGAATCTGGAGATAATAAATAAGCTGGAAGAATTGCAGTGCTTTGATTTGCCGATTTTATTGGGATGCAGTCGTAAGTCAGTCATCGGACTTACCCTTGATTTACCTACGGATCAGCGTTTGGAGGGAACTCTGACAACTACTGTTGTGGGCGTGATGAAGGGGTGCAGCTTTGTGCGGGTGCACGATATTAAAGAGAACGTGAGAGCTATCCGAATGACAGAGGCTATATTAGGGAGATAAGAGGATTCTATGGATCAGATTCGGATTGATGATTTAGAGGTATATGCATACCACGGGGTATTCCCGGAAGAAAATGAAAAGGGACAGCCCTTTTTTATAAATATGGTGTTATATACGGATTTACGTCCAGCGGGTCTTACGGATGATCTATTGTTATCTACTCATTATGGGGAGGTATCCCATCTGGTAAATGACTGGATGAAGAGTCATACGGTACAATTGATTGAGGCCGTGGCTGAGACTCTTGCAGGGGAGATTCTGCGGAAGTTTCCACTGATTCAGGCGCTTAATATGGAGATTCGTAAGCCTCAGGCTCCCATCGGTCTTCCTTTTGAAAGTGTATCGGTGAAGATTCACAGAGGCTGGCATACCGTATATGTAGCCATCGGCTCCAATATGGGAGAGAAGGACAAGTATATCCAGCTGGGGCTGGGGGAGCTTAGAAAATTGCCGGATACCTTTGTGGAAGCTGTGTCAGATATTATTGTTACAAAGCCTTACGGTGGTGTAGAGCAGGATGATTTCTTAAATGGTGCAGTAAAGCTAAAGACTCTTTATACTCCCGAAGAGCTTCTTCATAAGCTTCATGAAATCGAGGAAATGGCAGAAAGAAAGAGAACCCTTCGCTGGGGTCCTCGTACGCTGGATTTAGATATTATTTTTTATGATAAACTGATTTATGAGTCAGATACCTTGATAATTCCCCATGTGGATATGGAGAACAGGGATTTCGTGTTAAAGCCCATGTGTCAGCTTGCTCCGAATTTCCGTCATCCGATTTTAGGTAAGACCATGGAGCAGCTTTGCCGCGAAGTGTGCACAAAGACCAGTGAATAAACCGGTGACAATGGCACAAATCATCAGAAAGGGCAGGTAGGACAGTACACCAATGGTGTGGGTCAGTAAAAGTGCAATCAGGATTTGCCCTAGGTTGTGAAAGATAGCTCCGAAAATACTGGTGATATAGAGATATCGATTCTTAAGAAGCCGGTTTGTGGCACACATGGCACCAAAGCAGCAGATTCCGCCACATAAGCTGTAAAGCAGGCTGACTGCCTGACCAAAAGCAAAGGTGGACAGGAGAATGCGGACAAAGAGAACTAAGAATGCGTCTTTTGCACCATGCTTTGTAAGTACCAGCAAGGTAATAATATTCGCCAGTCCCAGCTTCATACCCGGGATGGGCAGAAGAGGGGGCAGCAGGCTTTCTACGCCGTAGACGGCCAGAGCCAGTGCGGCGAAAAGTGCCAATATGGTTAAGTGTTGGGTAGCAGATTTATGTTTCATAAGTATCCTTTAGTAAGTAATAACATCGGGGGTAAGTCCCAGAGTATTTTCTTTTAGCTGTATCACCAGTTTATTGGGAAGACAGGTAATGGGTAGCATGGAATTATGAATAAATCCCTGATTTACGCATACATGGTCTGGGCAGGAGGCATCGGTAACTGCGATTTGTCCCGGCTTAATGGTGATAATATTGTAGCCGCCGTCTGTTGCTTCATAGGTGAGTTCATAGTCTTGGGTAACAGCAGACAAATCGATGGTGTTGATTAAGCAGCCATCCTGATAAATATATGCAGTGTAGGATTTCCCGGAAGAATTCATGAGGAAAATGCAAAATACACTGATAACCAGCAAAAGTATGATAGTGCATATAAGACCGAAAACGGCTTTTTTATTGGTTGGATTTTCTGTTTTCATAATGTAGAGTATAACAGAAAGGAATAAAAATATGAAGTGGCACTGCCGAAAAAGCAATTGTATAATGATGGTATGTATACTGGTGGTGTTGCTTTTGGGAGGCTGCAGCTTTTTAAAGAAGCAGGAGCTTTTGTCCCAGACCTATGTAGCTATGGGGACGGTTGTGGGCGTAAATCTGTACGTGGAGGACTTAAGACTGGGGCAGGAGACACAGACGCTGATAGCGGACAGCCTTAAGGAGCTGGAGAATGATTATCTTTCATATCGTGTAGAGGATAGTGAAATCTGGAAAATTAATCATAACAGCGGAAATACGGTACAGCTTTCAGAGTTCCTATATGAGTATCTTCAAGAGGTATGGGATATTTCAGAAAAAAGCGGAGGTGCGCTGGATGTAACCATTGGAGAGGTCACAAGACTTTGGAACATCGACACCTATGCAAATGCGCCGGAAGGCTTTGTTATTCCTGATGAAGAAGAGCTGGCAGCTGCCATGGAGCGGGTTGGCTACGAGAAGATTACCATGGAGCAGACACTAACGATACCGGAGGGAATGACGATTGACTTAGGGGCGGTGGGAAAAGGAATCGCCTGTGATGTTATTAAAGAGATTCTGATAGAAAAAGAGATTCCGGCAGCAGTGATTTCTGTAGGCGGCAGTAATCTGCTCTGGGGAGAGAAGGAGAATGGTCAGGGATGGATTATTGGAGTGACACACCCTAGAGAGGATGGAGCATATCTGGGATATCTTAGATTAGATAAAAGCTGTTTTGTGGCTACCTCCGGGGATTATGAGAGATTTGTTTTAGTGGATGGAGAGCGGTATCATCACATTATGAACCCTGAGACAGGTTATCCTGCAAAGTCTGGGCTATGTGGTGTGACCATTGTCTGCGATAGCGGACTTTTAAGCGATGCACTTTCCACTGCCTGCTTTGTACTTGGAAAAGAGAAGGGTATGGATCTGGCCAAGTTGTATGGGGTGGAAGCACTTTTTGTGGAAGAAGACGGAAATATTACTATGACAGAAGGGATGAAGAAGCTCTGGCTGACGGAAGGTTAAGGAGAGGAATACGAAATGGAACATAACTTTTTATTTGCAGGTGAGGAAATCGTAGAAAAGGTCAATGAAACTATGCCGCCCGAAGAGGAAATGCAGGATTTGGCAGAGTTTTATAAGGTATTCGGTGACCCTACCAGACTAAAGATTCTATATGTGCTTTTATGTGGGGAGATGTGCGTGTATGATATTGCAAACCTTATCGGCATGAGTCAGTCTGCGGTTTCCCATCAGCTTCGTGTTTTAAAGCAGATGGATCTCGTGAAAAATAAAAGAGTCGGCAAGACGATTTTTTATTCGCTTGCAGACTCTCATATTGTCAACATTTTAAGTCAGGGACTAGATCACATTGAGGAATAGGTGTTAGAGCCGATGGGAGAGTGATACATGGTATCTTCTTCATCATATTCCTGGAAATATACATATCTGGAAGTCATATTAATCTTGGTGAAATTGCCCTCTGCGATGGTGGTGACGCCGCTGCCATCTGCAGACATCATTTTCAGCACAGGATCTGTTTCAGAAGCCACTTGGTAATAAATATAGCCGCTTCCTACATTGAAGCATTCTACACGTTCGTTGGTCAGCACTTCAACGATTTCACTGCTCATAACATATCGGCATAATCTGTAGTCATTTGCAACATCAATATAATATATGTAATCACCGTCAATGGTCGGGTACCAGATATTGCCCCCCCAAAGCTCTGTGATACCATGGCTGGTGGTGTTTAGGGTGTACAGGTAATGGTCATTCTGGGTACCGTTGTAATAAATGAGACCATCTCTGGCACATGCAGGATTGACTGCATACGCTGCCAAATCAATACTTTCGCTTTTATCAATCTTTACCTTGCGGAAGGTTGGGTGTTTGTCCCCTGCCACCAGAAGATACAAGTAGTTATCCACCAGTTGTCCTGTTACTACCACCTCTGTTTCTATAGTAGCAATATTTTTTCCATCTAAATCTGCTCTGTGGAAATTATGACTGGAACGGATATTTCCCAGTCCCATCTCCCCGGAAACACCATACTGAAAATAGTACAGATAGTCACCGCCGGCTAAAATATTACCAGGTTGTACATCCAGAAGCTTTTCCTTCTCTGATTCATCCGGTCTCATGCGATAAAGACATCTGTCATCGTTTACATTGGAAAAGTATACATAACCGTCATATTCACAGAACAAACCGCCGTTATTGAGATTACCTGCGGTATTTCCGATGGTTCCTTCGGGATTCATAGTAACACGGGTTAAAAACTTGTGGGCGATAATAAGTAAAAGTACAACTATAAGCACAAGTACACTAATGAGAATTGGTTTTGTATTTTTTTTCACGGATACGCCTCCTTCAATTTCTCTCTGCCTTAAGTATACATTTTCTTTTCCTTGCTATCAAGTGGGATTTGCGGTACAATGTAAACTATTCGAGAGCAAGCGATTTTTCTTTTACTTTGGGCGTCAAGCTTGCTTGTAAGCACAAAGTAAAGAGAAAAATCATTTGGTTTGAGACCAAATAATTCGCAAAAGGAAAGCTGCGAAGCAGCGATTTTGCGAATGCTTACGAATAGTTTATTTAATACATAGGGGTAGGGAAAATATGGATTTACTAGAGCTTCGTGATAAACTGGATGTGATTGATTCGCAGATTGTAAAGCTGTATGAGGAAAGAATGGAGCTTTGCAAGCAGGTTGCGGAATATAAGATTTCCGTAGGGAAAAAGGTGTTTGATAAGCAGCGAGAGGTGGAGAAGATTTCCAAGGTGAAATCCTTGACCCACAATGATTTTAACGCTCAGGGCGTTGAGGAGCTTTTTGAGCAGATTATGTCCATGAGCCGCAAGCTGCAGTACCAGATTCTTGCAGAGAATGGGCAGGGAGGTCAGCTTCCCTTTATTGGTCTGGATGAGCTATATATAAAAAAGCCCCGGGTGGTATTTCAGGGGGCAGAAGGAGCATATTCTCATGCTGCCATGCTGAAATATTTTGGGGATGAGATTGACAGCTTCCATGTAGATACCTTCCGTGATGCCATGGCAGCTATCGAGGAGGGGAGTGCAGAATTTGCGGTGCTTCCTATCGAGAACTCGACTGCCGGTATTGTGAATGAAATTTATGACCTTTTGGTAGAGTTCGAGAATTATATCGTTGGTGAACAGATTATTAAGATTGAGCATTGCCTCTTAGGTGTACCGGGAGCAAAGGAAGAGGATATTAAGACCGTTTATTCTCATGCCCAGTCTCTGATGCAGAGTGAGCGTTTTTTACGTGATAGAGACTTCCGACAGGTAAGTATGAAGAATAATGCCTTTGCGGCAAAGAAGGTGGCAGATGAGGGGGATAAGACTCAGGCAGCTATCGCCAGTGAGATTGCGGGACAGATTTATGGTCTGGAGGTTTTAAGAAAGGGTGTAAATGATTGTGATACCAATTCCACCAGATTTATTATTGTAACCAATCAGAAGGTATTTAAGAAGGATGCAAGTAAAATCAGCCTTTGCTTTGAGATTCCTCATAAGAGTGGTTCCTTGTATCACATGATTTCTCACTTTATCTACAATAATCTTAATATGACAAAGATTGAGAGCCGCCCTGTGGAAGACCGTAACTGGGAGTATCGTTTCTTTGTGGATTTTGAAGGAAATCTGGGAGACAGTGCAGTAAAGAATGCCCTGAGAGGACTTCGTGAGGAAGCAAAGAATTTAAAGATTTTAGGTAACTATTAAGGAAGAGTACAATGAGAGAGCAGGAATTAATTGTTTATAGAAATTTTGAGGATGGGGATCTTCTTTATGATATGGCGTTCCTAATGGAGCATTATAAGGATGAGTATTATAATGCAGAGGATATGTCAGCTCTTTTATACGATTGTATCCATCGTCTGATTGAGATGGCGGGAAGCTATGGATTCCATGGGAATCTGTGGCACTGTTATCTTGCCAATCTTCTGGTCAATAATGAGAACAGCTACAGCAGTGGCTGCGAGATCCGCGGGGAAATCGAAGGCAGTATCAATATGGCAGCACTGCATGATATTGTGATTTTCAAGGAGTTTTATGACTATGATTTTGCAGAGATGCTTAAGGTTTTAAAGGTTCCGGAGTTTGCGATGATTCAGGAATATCAGAGCAGCAAGCAGGAAAGTAAGGTATATAATACCCGTATCTGCAAGCGTATCTGTGAGCTGTCGATAAGCTTTAATAAGGATGCTACTGCGGAAGAGATGAAGCATACCTTGACCCTGTTTTACAAAGAATACGGAGTGGGTAAATTCGGTCTTCATAAGTCTTTTAGAATTGCTCATGATGAAAACGGTGTATCCATCAATCCGATTTTAAATATTGCCCATGTGAAGCTGGATGATTTGGTTGGCTATGAGATTGCCAAGAAAAAGCTGGTGGACAATACGGAAGCGTTTGTGTCAGGAAGAAAGGCCAATAACTGCCTTCTATTCGGTGATGCCGGAACCGGTAAGTCCTCCTGTATCAAGGCGATTGCCAATGAATATTATGATAAGGGACTGCGTATTATCGAAGTATATAAGCATCAGTTCCAGGATTTGAACGATGTGATTAGCCAGATTAAAAATCGTAATTATAAGTTCATCATCTACATGGATGATTTAAGCTTTGAAGAGTTTGAAATAGAGTATAAGTATTTGAAAGCAGTAATTGAGGGCGGACTAGAGAGAAAGCCGGAGAATGTACTGATTTATGCCACCTCTAACAGAAGACACTTAATCCGTGAGAACTTTAGTGATCGTGAGGAAATCCGTCAGGATATGCATACCGGCGATACGGTGCAGGAGAAGCTGTCCTTAGTATCCAGATTCGGTGTGACTATTTACTTTGGCTCACCAAGCAAGAAGGAATTCCAGAATATCGTTACTGTTCTGGCAGAGCGTTATGGTATTACCATGCCACAGGAGCAGCTTTTACTGGAAGCTAATAAATGGGAGCTTCAGCATGGTGGTCTGTCCGGCAGAACGGCGCAGCAGTTTATTGATTATTTGTTAGGATTGGAGCAGTAGAATGAGAATCGTTTTAGCATCGGCATCTCCAAGGCGTAGAGAGCTTTTGACACAGCTTGGCTGGGAGTTTGAGGTGATTGTCAGTGATGTGGAAGAGGTGATTACTAAGACACTTCCTCAGGACGTAGTGGAGGAGCTTTCCTATATCAAGGCGAAGGATGTGTTTGATAAGACCGAGGGGGACGTGTTAGTCATCGGCTCCGATACGGTAGTAGCGTATGAGAATGAGATTTTAGGGAAACCTAGAAGCGTGGAAGATGCAAAGGAAACTCTTGGAAGACTTTCTGGAAACAGCCATTATGTATTTACCGGGGTGACGCTTATGAAGCGAGTGGGCGAAAATGTGATGTCCAAGACCTTTCATGAGGCTACCAGAGTGGAATTTTATCCGATGACGGAAGAGGAGATTGACTGGTACGTTTCCAGCGGGGAATGTGGGGACAAAGCTGGCAGCTACGCCATTCAGGGACTTGGCGGACGCTTTGTAAAGTCTATAGAAGGAGATTACAACAATGTAGTAGGGCTTCCTATTGCAAGGTTGTATCATGAAATATTGTTATGAAGAAATTAGTGATTTTTGATTTGGATGGAACTCTTTCCGATACCATTGCATCTATTAAATATTGTGCAGATGCAGCACTGGCTACCTGCAATTTGGGTCCCTTTTCTGAGAAGGAGTACTGCTATTTTGTAGGTGATGGCGCGGCAACGCTGATTGAGAGGTGCGTAGCGGCTGCCGGAGATAAGGAGCTGGTACATTTTGAAAGGGTGTTTGCAGCGTATAAGGAGATTTTTGCAGAGCACTGTATGTATCAGGTAAAGCCCTATGATGGAATTGTGGAGCTTTTAAAGGAGCTTAAGAGCATGGGCGTGAAGATTGCGGTGTTATCAAATAAGCCCCATGCAGAGACCATTAATGTGGTGGAAACCCTATTTGGAAAGGGAATGTTTGACCATATGCAGGGACAAAAGCCGGAGGTGGAGAAAAAGCCCAGCCCGGAAGGCGTCTTTGAGATTTTGAAGGCTTTGGATGTGAATATTGAGGATGTGCTCTATGTAGGCGATACCAATACTGATATGAAGACCGGGAAATCTGCCGGTGCGTTTACGGTAGGTGTGCTTTGGGGCTTCCGTGACAGACAGGAGCTGGAAGAGAATCATGCTGATGCAATTATTGAAAAACCAATAATGCTACTTGACTATATCCGATAAAATATTTATGATAAGAATAGAAAACAAAATAGATTCGATGTAGTAATATTTCTTAGGAGGTTTTTGCTATGCATGAGTATGATGATGCAGTGTTAGAATGCTTTTTGGAAAATCAGTTACAGTTATTTCCGGAAGATGTAGCTAATGACCTTGAGGAAGCAGAGAGCTTTTTGGAAGAGTGTATGGCTGTTGTAGTGAATTCCGTGAGTGAAGTGCTGGAGTATTTCGAGGACGCAGGCCTTGATATGGATGGTGCTGTAGGTGATGAGATTCTGGAAGCAGCAGAAGTATTCGATGTGGGCGACGGAAGATATCTGATCGTTGAAGCATAAATTAAATGATAATGTTTGAAAAAGGGAGGAAAAGGAAATGGATTTTTTCAGCAAATTAGGAGATAAGATTAGCAGTACAAGTAAGGATGTTGCTAAGAAGGCTAAGGAAGTAGCAGAGATTGCAAACCTTAACTCACAGATTGCTACAAAGGAGACCACAATTAAGAGCACATATGTAGAAATTGGTAAGTATGTGTATGAGAATTTAAAGGAAGACGTTCCAGCAGAAATCGCAGAGAAGTTCGCTACCATTGATGGTTTATTGGCAGAAATCGCTGAGTTAAAGAAGAGCATTCAGGAGTTAAAGGGTGTTCAGGTTTGTCCTAACTGCGGTAAGGATGTGGAAGCAGATTCTGCATTCTGTCCAGGCTGCGGTAACAAAATGCCTGAGCCTGTAGTAGAGGAAGTTGCTGCTGAGGAAGCTCCTGTAGAAGTTGAAGCAGCTCCGGCTGAGGATGCTCCTGTAGAAGAGACTCCAGCAGAATAAACTGGGAAAGCATGAAAAGCCGTCATATTGACGGCTTTTTCTAATGCTTTGATCTCTTAATATTCTTTAAGATATCTTCGGGAACAAAGAGCTTACCATGCCCTATAGCAAGGTCTGTTTTGGGCTTATTGCTGCCGTGGGAGTCGCTGCCACCGGAGATTAAAAGATGATATTTTTCTGCAAGCTTTCTGGTCTGGCGTTCTTCTGCGGGGGTATTGGTGGTATACACTGCTTCAATACCCATTAGTCCATGCTCCGTAAGGAGTGCCACCAGATCTTCTAATCGGGCATCGCTCATGCGATAGAGCATAGGATGTGCCAGAATGGGGATGCCGCCGGCTTCTAAAATCATGGAGATACCGTCCTGTGGAGTGATTTTCTCACGGGGAACATAGCAGTCGCAGTGGTCACCGATATACTTGTCAAAGGCTTCGGTCATGCTGTTTATATAGCCGTGGTTCAGCATATATCTGGCATAGTGAGCCCTGGTAATCACACAGTCCGGGAATTCATCTAAAAGCTTTTCATAGGTAATATCAATTCCGCGCTCTGCAAGGAGAGTACACATCTTACGATTTCTATGGTCTCTGGAGGAAACAAATTCTTTTAAGGTATTTGTAAATTTTTCTGAGGTATAGTCAATGAACAATCCAACGATATGAATATCCTTTCCCAGATATTCGGTAGAAAGCTCAATACCCGGAATAACCTCTGGAGTATTGGGATTTTCCTTGCGGAGCTTGTCTGCATAGGTAATTGCTTCCTCAAGACCATCCACGGTGTCGTGGTCTGTAAGAGCAAAGGCAGATAAGCCTTTTTCCATGGCGTAGTCCACCAGCTGGGAGGGAGTAAAGGTACCATCGGATTTGTTGGAGTGCACGTGTAAATCGACTGCTTTCATAAAACCTCTCTTTCAGAAAAGGCCCGCTCCGGTAGAGCAGGCCTTAGTAAAATTCTTAGTTCTCGTCTTCTTCCTTTGCTGCGGTGTAGATGGTTCTCTTACGAGCCATATCATCGCTGGCAAGGTATTCGTCGTAGGTAGTAATCTTATCAATCATCTTACCATTTGGAAGAATCTCCATAATACGGTTTGCAGTAGTCTGTACAAACTGATGATCGTGGCAGGAGAAGAGGATAACTCCCGGGTACTTGATAACACCGTTATTAAGAGCAGTGATGGATTCCATGTCTAAGTGGTTGGTAGGCTCATCGAAGATTAAGCAGTTGGCACCACTAATCATCATCTTAGAGAGAAGACAACGAACCTTCTCACCACCGGAGAGAACCTTAACCTTCTTCACACCGTCTTCACCAGCGAAGAGCATACGTCCAAGGAAACCACGTACATAGGTTACATCCTTAACAGGAGAGTAGCCGGTCAGCCAGTCAACGATGGTCAAATCATTGTTGAACTCGTCAGTATTATCCTTCGGGAAATATGCCTGAGAGGTGGTTACACCCCACTTATAGGTACCCTCATCCGGCTCCATTTCGCCCGCCAAAATCTGGAAGAGAGTAGTTTTTGCGATTTCGTTGCCGCCTACAAATGCAATCTTATCTTCACGTCCAACGATAAAGCTTAAGTCATCTAAAACTTTCTCGCCATTGATGGTCTTGGAAAGATGCTCCACGGTAAGTACTTCATTACCGATTTCTCGGTCTGGTCTGAAGTCAATGTAAGGATACTTACGACTGGATGGTTTTATGGTATCCAATTCAATCTTTTCTAATGCACGCTTTCTGGAGGTTGCCTGCTTAGACTTAGAAGCGTTGGCAGAGAAACGGGAAATGAACTCCTGTAACTCCTTAATCTTTTCTTCCTTCTTGCGGTTAGCTTCCTTCATCTGCTTGATAAGGAGCTGGCTGGACTCGTACCAGAAGTCGTAGTTACCAGCGTAAAGCTGAATTTTGCCATAGTCGATATCAGCGGTATGGGTACAAACTTTATTTAAGAAATAACGGTCATGGGATACAACGATAACAGTGTTCTCAAACTCGATTAAGAACTCTTCCAGCCACTCGATAGCATCCATATCCAAGTGGTTGGTAGGCTCGTCAAGTAATAAGATATCTGGATTACCGAACAGAGCCTTTGCAAGGAGAACCTTAACCTTGATATTGGACTCTAGGTCTTTCATGGTAGCGTAGTGGAATTCGGTGTCGATACCAAGACCATTTAAGAGCATAGCAGCATTGGTCTCAGCGTCCCATCCGTCCATCTCGGCAAATTCTGCTTCTAATTCACTGGCACGGATTCCGTCCTCGTCGGTGAAATCTTCCTTCGCGTAGATTGCTTCCTTTTCCTTCATGATTTCATAAAGGCGGGCATTACCCATGATCACGGTATCCATAACAACGCAGTCATCGTATTTGAAGTGATCCTGCTCCAGTACGGATAAACGCTGACCGGGAGTGATAACGATATCACCGTTGGTGGTCTCTAATTCGCCGGATAAAATCTTTAAGAAGGTAGACTTACCAGCACCGTTTGCGCCGATAAGACCATAGCAGTTACCCTCGGTAAATTTAATGTTAACTTCTTCAAACAGAGCCTTCTTGCCTACTCTATACGTTACATTGTTTGCACTAATCATTGAACTAAACCTTTCTTATCTATATATGAACTTCGTTTATGCGCCTATACTATTGTACCTAAAATAATTTTTTTTGCAAGTGTAAGTTTGTTTATTATAGTAGAAAGGGAAGAGTGTTAAAAAAGGACTAGACCAGGAATAGTACTATGGTAATGTGCTGCTTTAGTGTGCTAAAATGTTATCAATGGACATTTTTGCTAATGTAAGCTCTTACATTTTGCATGAGTTTGTCAAAAGAATAACATTTTCTTGTTAAAGATTTGTCAAAAATAAACAAAGTTTTTTGGAATGATAAATTTTTGACAATTTCTTGTTGAAATTCTTTTGGCAGATTGTTACAATAACAAAGGATTAAATTTGATTACGTTTTTTTTCAAACACAATATGAAAAAGGAGAGAAACAAACATGAAAAAATGGGTTTATTTGTTTAGCGAAGGCGATGCCAGCATGCGCGAGCTTCTCGGTGGTAAGGGTGCTAACCTTGCAGAGATGACCAAGTTAGGTCTTCCCGTACCTCAGGGTTTCACTATCTCTACTGAAGCTTGTACTCAGTACTATGAGGATGGCAGACAGATTAATGATGAGATTCAGGCTCAGATTAACGAGTACATCGTTAAGATGGAAGAGATTACCGGCAAGAAGTTCGGTGATTTAGAGAATCCTTTACTTGTATCTGTACGTTCTGGTGCTAGAGCTTCCATGCCTGGTATGATGGATACCATCTTAAACCTTGGTCTTAACGAAGAAGTAGTAGAAGTAGTTGCTAAGAAGACCGGTAATGAGAGATGGGCTCGTGACTGCTACAGAAGATTCATCCAGATGTATTCTGACGTAGTTATGGAAGTTGGTAAGAAGTACTTCGAAGAACTTATTGATAAAATGAAAGAAGAGAAGGGTGTTACTCAGGACGTAGACCTTACTGCTGAAGATCTTAAGGAGCTTGCAAATCAGTTTAAGGCTGAGTACAAGAACAAGATTGGTGAGGACTTCCCTAACGATCCTAAGGAGCAGTTAATGGGAGCTGTTAAGGCAGTATTCCGTTCTTGGGACAATCCTCGTGCAAACGTATATCGTCGTGACAACGATATTCCTTATTCTTGGGGTACCGCTGTAAACGTACAGGAAATGGCATTTGGTAACTGGTCAGATGAGTCCGGTACCGGTGTAGCATTTACCCGTGACCCAGCTACTGGTGAGAAGAAGCTTATGGGTGAGTTCTTAATCAACGCTCAGGGTGAAGACGTAGTTGCTGGTGTTCGTACTCCTCAGCCTATCGCTGCATTAGCAGAGGTTATGCCTGAAGTTTACGAGCAGTTCACCAACGTATGCCACATTCTTGAGACTCACTACAGAGATATGCAGGATATGGAGTTTACTATTCAGGATCGTAAGCTTTTCATGTTACAGACCAGAAATGGTAAGAGAACCGCACAGGCTGCATTAAAGATTGCTTGTGATTTAGTAGATGAAGGTATGAGAACTGAGGAAGAAGCAGTAGCTATGATCGATCCTCGTAACTTAGATACCTTATTACATCCTCAGTTTGATACTGCTGCACTTAAGGCTGCTACTCCTATGGGTAAGGGTCTTGGAGCTTCTCCTGGAGCTGCTTGTGGTAAGGTTGTATTTACTGCTGAGGACGCTGAAGCTTGGAATAACAAGGGCGAGAAGGTTATTCTTGTTCGTCTTGAGACCTCTCCTGAAGATATCACTGGTATGAAGGCATCTCAGGGTATCTTAACTGTTCGTGGCGGTATGACCTCTCACGCAGCAGTAGTTGCTCGTGGTATGGGTACCTGCTGTGTATCTGGTTGTGGCGACATTGCTATGGACGAAGCTAATAAGAAGTTCACTTTAGGTGGTAAGGAGTTCCATGAAGGAGATTGGATTTCTATCGATGGTTCTACCGGTAACATCTATGATGGTGAAATTAAGACTGTTGATGCTACCATCGCTGGTGAGTTCGGCAGAATTATGGGTTGGGCAGATAAGTATCGTACTCTTAAGGTACGTACCAATGCAGATACTCCAGCAGACGCTAAGAAGGCTCGTGAGCTTGGTGCTGAAGGTATCGGTCTCTGCCGTACCGAGCATATGTTCTTCGAGGAAGACAGAATCGCAGCATTCCGTGAGATGATTTGTTCTGATACCGTAGAAGAGAGAGAAGCAGCACTTGAGAAGATTCTTCCTTATCAGCAGGGAGACTTCGAGGCTCTTTACGAAGCTCTTGAAGGTAACCCAGTTACCATTCGTTTCTTGGATCCACCTCTTCATGAGTTCGTTCCAACTGATGAAGCAGACATCAAGAAGCTTGCTGATGCTCAGGGCAAGACTGTTGAGCAGATTAAGACCATCATCACCGGTTTACGTGAGTTCAACCCTATGATGGGTCACAGAGGATGTCGTCTTGCGGTTACCTATCCTGAAATTGCTAAGATGCAGACCAAGGCTGTTATCCGTGCAGCAATCAACGTACAGAAGAAGCACGCTGATTGGACTGTTAAGCCTGAAATCATGATTCCTCTTGCTTGTGAAGTAAAAGAGCTTAAGTATGTTAAGAAGGTAGTAGTTGAGACCGCTGACGCTGAAATTGCAGCAGCTGGCATCAACCTTGAATATGAAGTAGGTACCATGATTGAGATCCCTAGAGCAGCTCTTACAGCTGATGAGATCGCAGCGGAAGCTGACTTCTTCTGCTTCGGTACCAACGATTTAACTCAGATGACTTACGGATTCTCTCGTGATGATGCTGGTAAGTTCTTAGATGCTTACTATGATGCTAAGATTTTCGAGAACGATCCATTTGCAAAGCTTGACCAGATTGGTGTTGGTAAGTTAATGGAAACCTCTATCAAGCTTGGTAAGCCTGTAAATCCTAAGCTTCACGTAGGTATCTGTGGTGAGCACGGTGGAGATCCTTCTTCCGTAGAATTCTGCCACAAGATTGGTTTGGATTACGTTTCTTGTTCTCCATTCCGTGTACCTATCGCTAGATTAGCTGCTGCACAGGCTGCTATCAACAACAAACAGTAATTGAAACTGCTTGTTTTCTGGGGACTTACGAAATACCTAGAGATTATATGATTCGAAGCGCAAGGCTTTATCATAGTCAAAATACATTTCGTTTCCCGGAAAAGATTATAATGAAGCTATACATTGTATAGGGAGTCTGTAATAGGCTCCCTATATTTTTTGCATACTATGAACCTTGTAGAAAAATGTGGTTGATTAATTCGAGAATATGTACTATAATCAATAGAGAACATAAGTTCGATAAAATAATTATTGCATAAATTCGTTTTTCTGCATATAATAATAGTGTAAACAAGTTTACAGTGGGCTGGTCGTAAGACCCAGGTCCAACCTATTTGGCGGGGAGACTCCCCGCCGTTTTTTAGTTTGCGCGCCATGGGCGCGCTCTAACGGGTGTAAGTCCCGAACACGCCCAGGTGGTGGGAAGTGTATAGCTGAACAGCAAGGGTGTTCATCGTGAGGTGGAATCTGAAGGAAGCTGTAAGCAAACCTCTGGTCTGACGGACAGAAATCGCATAAAAGGCTGGGCTTCGAGAGATGAGTTGGCTAAAAGCAACAAAGTCCGATAACTACCACATTTGTAGAAGCAAAGTAAATGCGACAGATATATGGAGGGAAAGAGCGTGCACCTTAAGCGTGGAGGTCTCACAGAGGTTTCATTAGCCTAGTAACAACGAACTGTGAGAAGTCAGCCGAGCCCATAGTAGTGAAGAAGTTTCTGTAATGGAAATGGAGCAAAGGGGCGAACAATCAATCAGTTTGAGTATGTCTCGTATTGCAGAAATGACAACATCTGCCGTAACCAATCGGGGAAAGATGGTCAAATCAAGTGAGACGGAAAGG